>CAJHXH010000015.1_pt1 | contig 10968 bp, 8 predicted proteins | sample 9198571 | NCBI WGS metagenome assembly CAJHXH01 (sample SAMEA7708301, study PRJEB35096) | sediment metagenome | biome: marine neritic benthic zone biome [ENVO:01000025]; feature: sediment [ENVO:00002007]; material: shallow marine sediment [ENVO:03000034] sea grass bed [ENVO_01000059] ... | reverse complement strand
TAATAGGCGCGAGGTGGAAGTGCAGTGATGTATGAAGCCGAAGTGTACTAACAGACCGTCGGCTTGACCGAGGATGATGATGAGATGATCTAATTTCTCTGCAGTCTTGAAGGTTGTCACCTTCGGATTAATAGCTGGTGTAAGTAGCGTTGTGGAACCACTGCGAACCATCCCGAACTCGAGAGTGAAACATGATTGCGGCGACGATACTGCTCAGGGGACTGAGTGGGACAATAGTTCTATGCCAGCTTTAATAATTTGATTAGATCACTGTAAATCAGAAAAAAAGTAAAAAAGCATCCTCTAACTACAATTAAGTGGGGGTGCTTTTTCTTTAATTAACAATTCTTAACAAAATTTCTCTTCTGATAATTTAGAATTGTTACCTGTTCCCTGTTCCTTTTTCTCTAATTCTACAAATTCATATCTCAATTCACCAAAGCCGAACAATATTTTGCCAAAAAATGGCAAAATTAGGTATTATTCGTGTACCCTAAAAATAAAAAATAAGATCGAAAATATGCGTATATTTGTTACAGGTGCTAGTGGTTGTATTGGTCATTATATCGCTGACTCACTAATTAAAGAAACTGAACATGAATTATTTTTGTTAGTGAGAAATCCCGCTAAATTAAAGTTTGACTATAATTCTCGCTCTGGGATTAATATTATCCAAGGAGATTTAAAAAATATTCTGGAGCAGAGAGAATTATTAACAACAATTAATATTGCTATTTTAGCAGCTACTTGTTGGGGAGGAGAAACTGAATCTTATCAAGTAAATGTAGAAGCAAATATTAATTTAATTAATTCTTTACATACTGATGTTTGTCAACAAATAATTTATTTTTCTACTGCTAGTATCTTGGATAAAAAGAATCAACTTTTACCTGAAGCCGGACAATTTGGAACAGATTATATTCGCACTAAATATCAATGTTTTACTCAGTTAAAAAATTTAGACTTATCTGAAAAAATAATCACCGTTTATCCTACTTTAGTTTTTGGTGGTGATGAGTATAAACCTTATTCTCATTTATCTGGTGGCTTAAAAGATTTACCGAAATGGATGAATTTAATTCGCTGGTTTAAAGCTGATGGCAGCTTTCATTTTATTCATGCTCGTGATATTGCTCAAGTTATTAGTTATTTAGTGGAAAATACCGATAAGATTGATTCTAAATTTAACCATCAATTAGTCTTGGGGAATGAGCCTTTAACTGTTAATCAAGCAATTCAAGAAATTTGTAGTTATTTACATAAAAAAATTTATTTAAGGATTCCGTTGCCTATTTGGTTAGCTAATATTTTTATCAAAGTATTTAATATTCGTATGGCAAAATGGGATTATTTTTGTTTAAACTATCGTCATTTTATTTATCAAACATATGTTAATCCTCGGACTTTTAAGCTCAATTCCTATGCTCCCAATGTGGCTAAATTGTTAGAAGTTTCAGGTCTTTAATACTTAAAAAATGAGAAAAAAAACAAGTATTTGAGAAAAGGGATCAGGTGTCACGTATTAGGTATTAGGTAAATAATTGATTGAAAATAGATATAAATTAATGAGATCAAGAATTAATTAATTAATTATTTAATTGGTCAAGGTGGAAAAATTTAAACTTAAACCTAAAACTTAAAAACTGAGATATTTTTAACAAGAGTGCAAGATCTGAGTAAAAAAGAGATTTAAGTACCAATCATAGGCTTCAGTTAGAGGTTAATTGTCAATTATCAATTATCAATTCTCCATTGAGATCATTCCTCAGTTATTATAATTAATAGGCAGTAATTTTCTCTTGAATTTATCTATGAATGATACTCAAACTTTTTCCTATTCTGATAGTCAAATAACCGCATGGTTAAGAGGTTTACTTACAGTTGCTTATGCTGATGGGCATTTTGATCCTGAAGAACAAGAATTAATTGCCAGTTTAACTCAAGATGAATTAGCTCCTAATACTAATTTAGGTGATTTGGAGACTATCTCTCCCACTGAATTAGCCCAAGAATTAGGAGATGATCCACATACTAAGGAAAATTTTTTACGTACTGCGGTGATGGTAGCGATCGTCGATGGAGTTTATTCCAAAACAGAAGCGGATACATTACATCAATTCCAAGAAGCATTAGGATTAAAAGTAGAGGCGTTAACATCTCTAGAAGCGACTCTTTGGCATCCAGATATAGCGGAAACACCTGAGGGCTTAAAACCTCCTGAATCTCATGGGGATGCCTTACAACCAGTAAAAAGTTGGTTAGATGGCATAGATGTAAAAGATCCTAGAGTAGCTCGTTTTATCTGTAAAATAGTTCCATCTGACTGTCCTTTTGAGCGAGATATTAAGCTATTTGGCCATAAAATCGTTCATATTCCGCCTATGTGTAAATTAAATCCTCTTTATGAGCAATTAGTTGGTTTAAGATTTCGTTCTCTTTCTTTTTTAGCTGATGAATGCAAGGAGGATATTTCACCTTATCTTTAGTTTTTTCGATTAAGTTAGAAAGGCGAGCAGGTTTAAATGAGTGTTGATGGTGGGTTACGATGGATTGTTAATCCCTAGTGGAAGGTTGACATTTTTTCCCATCTAACCCACCCTACAATGAGATCATTTTCGTTATTCAAGGCGATCGCTATGAGAAAAGATGATAGAACGACTACTATTGATTGACTTGTAAAATGCGAGAAGTGCCAAAGCGATTCATCCATTGTTCAAAATATTGGCGATTAGCCTTTTTTTCCTCTAAATTATCGGTATCTAGAGGATAAGGTGCTAAACCTTTAATGGCGGCAGTGGTGACACAATACATTGATTTTTGGAAACTGACACAAATTTGCACTAATAAATCATTTTCTTGACGGATATTTTGCCGATACAATTCATGCAAATATTCTGGTATATAGTGACGCATATCGTGCATTAATAAAGTTGGGGGAATTCCAGCACTTCCGACAGGTAAAGGATCAGCGTATAATGCTCCATAGGTAAACATGGATTGATCTGGAGATATTTGATTAGCTTGGGCATTGTAAGAAACTGTGCCTAAGAAAGGTGTACCCCGAAAAAAAACTGCTTCTACATAAGGCACGGCTGTATCCATCAAAAAAGTTAAGCCTGCACTAGGGGGTATTAAAGGATAATTTTCCCCTTTGATTTTGACTTGGTAAGTAATAGGCTTATTTGCATCTGCCACTAAACCATCTAAAATGTGTTGTACAACATCATGTATAGATTTTATTTCTTGATTGTCATATCGATCGGACAAAGAGAGAAATATATCAGCCATAACTCGCCAAAATTGACCTAATCCAGAGTAATAAGACAACATTTTGACTTGTTCGGGTAAAAAATCGGGAAATAATTTGTTTAAGCCTAAAAGAAGGGGATTACCTTTTATTTTAGCCAGAATTGCTTTACTGGCATTGTCGGCAAATTCTTCGCCATCAAGATATTTATCTAACCCACCACCACCATGCCACAACATCGCCCGCATACAATATTCAGCATATTCATAGTTAATGCGATCGTGCCACCAATATTTGAATAATTTTCCCCATGAAAACTCACCGTTAAAGTATTTAAAGAAGGGAAATAAAACTAGAAATTGATTGTCAGCAATATAAATCAGATTATTAGAATAGGCATCTAATACCACTCCGTAGGATTTAAGAATACCGACAACTTCGATCAGATTTTGTGGTGTCTCTTTTAAGAGGGCTTCACCTTTTTCTAAACGATGGATATATTCTGCTAAAGGATGTTTGGATGGTGCAATGGGAGTTGATACCATATTTTTTTCACTTGCAATGGACAATTATATATTTTACCGTTTCATGAAACTTACTCAAACTTACATCAATTTGGGTTAAGGGGATTTTGTGGCTAAATTCTACAAAGGAATAAAGGAATAAGGTTTTCAGCTAACTAAAGAATGATGTTTTTAGCTTATCCTGAATTCGGATAAACTCTCTCAAAAGAGCAATTAAAATTCGATGATAATGAACAGTTGCGACAACTTCGATAAGTTAACTTTTATTAAAAAATATGAATAATAATTTCTAATTTGCCTTAATGTACCTACCTTAATTTTACAATAAACCAGTTACTATTTTGAGAAAAATACTTTATGGAACTATAACGACTTTTTTGTTTGTGAAATCAAACTCAGGTGATCTGAGTATTTAATTGGACTTTTGACAAATAAAGACAATCTCGGTTCAAATTAATTTAGTTAATTATCACAAATATGAGTAAACCAATTGTTTTCCCTCCTGCCCCTTTTAGTCAGCAAGAAGCAATCGATTGTGCTGAGTTAGTAAATGTCGCTTATGATATGTATAGTACATGGAAATCCTTGAACAAACCTGATCAAGAAACTTTTAAGTCTCAGTGGAAACCAAAACAACCATCATCATCATTATCCGTAACCTATAGTGATCCTATTTGGGGCAATGACGAAATTTTTAAAGAAGGAAATCCAGAACCTTTTGCTTTTGTTGCTTGGACTGATGATGGTACAGTATATCTTGCTATACGAGGAACTGAATCAGCAGATGATTGGGTAGAAAACATTGAATTTTTTAAACAAGAATATGAGTTTGTAGATAACTACGGTAAAGTAGAAAGAGGCTTTCATGGTATTTACAAATCCATGCGGGATGACATTCAAACTAAGTTAAAAAATGTTGCTAATCCAAAATCTTTGTATATTACTGGTCATAGCTTAGGAGTCACGCAAAAATAAACTCCTAATTTGTCTAACTATTTTTCTTAGAAATATTGAGTTAAGAATAAAAAGTCTTGGGAAATTATTTCTGCGAGAGTCCTAATTTAAAGGATTAGATTTTTGAAAGATGATCGTTTTTTGTGTTTATTAACGGCGATCATTTTTATCTCATCTTCCCATTTACTATCATTAGTATTACAATTTTATCTCCAAGTATTCTTGCTTACTGTTACAATAAATTACCCCCTACTTCTTGTTCTAAGTTCTGAATATCTTGTCGCCAAGAATATAATTGGCTATTTCTTATTTGTAACCTTTCTTGATTAAGAGGAGGCATTCCTGTACTAAAACTGTAGGGAAATCCTTTTTGACCTTCTGTTATTTTAAAATATTTTATTCCCTGATTAGGACCTATCTCTTTTTCTCTTAAAAGTTTTTCACAATCACTTTGCCAACAATATCTATGATCATGTACATCTTTCCTTGATATAGGTAAACGTCTCAATTTTTTGAGAGAAATATCATTAGTTTTGAAGAATAAATTGTCTAGTTCATCACTTTTGGAAAAGATCCGAGTTTCACTACCTACACCTCTAAAAAATTCGACAATAAACCATTGATCGAACTCAAAAATACAAACTTCCGTGTCTTGACTATTATCATCTATTAATTCAGTTATGTCTTCCGAAGTAATATTATTTTTTAATACTTCAACAGAAGAGGAAGGTAATAGAATTCTAATTCGTTCAAATTTATCGGTATAATTAGACCAAAAAACTTTTCTACTTTTCAGTTGATTTATTTCCCATTGTTCTAAATTAATACGATCAATAATTAAGTAAACTAACTTCTCAAAGTCTTTATAATTAACTGCACCAATCCATTTTCTTAGAGCCAATCTAGCATTAGGAGACAGTTCATTCCAGCGTGAATTAATGCTACTTAAACCATAATTATTTTTAAGCCAATTAACTAATTTAGGAATATTACTACCAATTTCAGGAGATACTTTAATCAAGAGATTTTCTACCATCGTTAATTGATGTTTATAAGATATGTTTTCGAGGCAAGTTAAAAGTAAATTAGCTTGTTTTTCATTAGGTTTACTTATTTTTTTAAAAGCATAAGGGAAATAAATTTGTATTTTTTCAACTAAACTTATCTGATCATTAATTTTTATTTTCCAAGGTAATAATTGTTTTTTTAATAATTCATCTGGTAATAAATATTCAGATAAGCAAATATTAGCTAGACATTCATAAGAAGAAGGAGGTTCTAAACATTTAATGATTTCAAAACTTAGTTTTTCATTTTGATTTTGGGGTTTAAATTTATCAAAAAATGTCTCGGCTAAAGATGGTGCTAAAACTTGATCATCTTGACGAAAATAAAATATTACCAATCGCCAAAATAGGCGCAATTTTATTGCTTCTTTTGTTTGAGCTATTTGCCAAATGCGTTGAGAAGTGGATTTACTCTTATTAGGATTAGATTTATCCCAATCTGCTTTAGAAAAAAAGCAATAAATCCATTCTAATAACGTAATATTATCAAACTCATCATTAACAATATCATTAATTATATCGTCAATTCTGCGTGGTAGTTTATTTATTTGTAAGTCTATACCTGATGATAGATTTGATAGATTTGGCGATTCTAGCATTTCGCTTACACTACCATGAGCTAATTTCAATAATTCTTTTGGTGTAGGCTTTTTTAGAGTAGGTAATTGAAGTTTTACTTTCAAAAATGTCATGATTTATCATCTAAATTTTTTCTAAATATTTGTTCTAAGTTTTCTTTTTTAAATTGGAAACGAAACATTACTTTTCTATCTTTAGGATCGTCAATCTTTTGGTTGGAATCAATCTCACCTCTTCCGGCTGCTAAAAGTTTTTGTTTGAATTTATCTTTAGAAGAAAAATCAATTGTAGAAATATATTCAGTGACAGCTAATGCTCTTTGAAAGCTCAATTCCATGTTATCTTTTTCTGAACCTTTTGAACTAGTATGTCCTTCAATAATAATTCTGGATACTTGCTCTTCAAATTGTTTTTCTGTAAAAATAGTTTCACTGTAAATAGGAATAAAGCTATCTAAAAAAATTTTGCCCTCTCTTTTTAGTTCTGCTTTGCCTTCATCAAATAAAATTTTATCATCTAAACTTAAATCTCCATTGGGTTCAACCTTTATACTATCGCCAACTCCGGGAATATTTTTGCTGGCTTCAATAATTGCTAAGGGAATTTTTTTGATGATGTTTTGATATTCAACTAATTGAGCAGAAACAGCAATAAATAATAGAGCAAAAAACATTAATAAACCAGACATTAAATCTCCAACAGAAAGCCAAACACCAGAGTCTTGCTCTTCTAATAACTCTTTTTCAGTTTCGTATTCCAGAAAATTACTCATTTTTTTACTTGTTATTTAATTAGATATAGTTTAAGAGAGACTTAAATGGTTATCTTTTTAAATTATTAAGTCTCAGATTTTTCATGACAATTTGATGATAGTTAATGAATTCCATTATTTTGTTTTAGATCATTAGTCGAAGCAACTAAATATTCAGCAACGTTCATCAAACCGTGAGAAGTTTGATTTAGTTGCGTGCAAACATTTGCCATAGCTGAATCAGCTTGCTCAAAACTTTTACTGTAACTATCTCCTGCCTGAGTTAAGTATTCATTAATTTTTTGGTTAGTTTGAATTGAAAGTTGATTAAATTCATCAGTTATTTGAGTTAAAACTCTTTCAAATCGATACGTCATTTTTTCATAAGCATTTTCTACTTGTGTTGCTTCGTTGCCAATAGTGTGGGCTAATTCTTCAAGTTGAGCAAAACGCTCGCTTGAATTCATTCCAGTAGCATTAACTAAATTACTCACAATTGTTACAGTTTCACTAATATGAGTTAAACTGTGATTTACTTGTTTACTTAACTCTTTTCTTCTTTTTGCTTCATCATTAAACGTGATTTGTAAATCATTAACAACTTTAGCTAAACCTTCTCTTTGCTGACCTAAAGTTTCATTGAGTAAGTTATTTTGTTCAGCAAAAAATTCCTCTAGTGCCGTTTGATACTCTAATCGGAATTTCTGCAACTCTATTTGTACTGTTTCACGGGTTTTTTGCAACATATCATCAATATTTGTCAGAGTAGCAAGAAGATTATCCTTGGCTTGATTAAGTAGTTGAGAAGCTTCTTCTCCAACCTTGGTAATAGTTTTACTTTGATTTTGAAAAGCTTGATTTGCTTCTTGTAAAATCCCTTCGGTTGAAACTTGTACTTTCTCTAACATTTTTTGCTGGTGTTGCGCTTGAGTGGTTAAAGCCTCTTGTAAATCTTCTCGAATACCTGTAAAAGTTTGAGACGCTTGTTTAGCACTGGCTTCAAAAGCTTCTCGCTGTGCTTCCATACCCTGAATACTTTGGGCTACAGCTTGATTAATCTCCACTGCTACTTGCTCTAATACCCCTTGAGTATCATGACCGAATTGGCTGAGAATTGTTTGCAAATTCTGGGCAAAATCTTGTAACTTAATGAGAGTATCCTGTTGAAATTCTTGAATGGTTTCCACTGCACCTGCTAAACTTTGAGCAATGCCTCCTAACTCATTTTTTAACTCTTTAACTGCCAGCGATGCTTCTTCAGTTAATTTCGCACTGTGATCTAATCTTTGTACTACTGGTTCAATTAATTCTTGGCGTAATTCTTTTACCAGTGAGTGTACTGTAGATTGCTGTTGTTCCTGAGTTTCTCTTAGCTTTGCTAACTCTTGGTTAATAGGGTGTAGTAAAGGTGTGATAGTTTGAGCGATCGCTTCTGGGGTAAGATTTTGTAAATAGCTGGTTTGTGCTTGTAATTCTTCAACTATTACGGTTTTCTCTATAGCCATCGTTTGTTGAATAGCTGAAGCTATGTTTTCTGGAGTTAAATTACTAAGATGAGAAAGATTACTTGTTGCTGATTGTAAAGTTTTAGCAGCTTCTCCTAGTGATGAGGTATCTAAACGAGATAAAATTTGTTGAGGAGATTGTACAAAGGCAATATTACTTAGTCTTTTCCTTAAATTATTTCTGGCTGTTTGTCTGAAATTTGCCCCTATTGCTAACAAAAATATCATCCCACTAGCACTACCTAAACCAGCTAAAGAAGTAGAAAAAGCTGTTTTCATGCCTGATAGTAATTGAGTTGATGATTTTAATAAAGATTCCGTGCTTTCAATATTATTGATGCCGATTTCTTGTAACCCAAAAAAGATACCGAGAAAAGTACCTAAAATTCCTAAAGCTGTTAATAAAGTGGGAGCAAAATAAGCTGGACTACGAGGTACTGGTTTATTAAGAACGCTAGGGTAAGAGAATAAAATATAATAATTATTATCTTTTTTAACTTCGATTTTATTATATTTTTTTTTGCCATCTAAATAGTTGTTTATCCAAGTAAATAATCCTTTTTGTATTGTTTCACAATCTTGAAAGGTAAAGGTTAATTTTGTTTGATTATCTTCTAAAAATTTAATTGCTTTACTACTAAATTTACATTCTGACAACCAAATATAATTTGCTACTGCACAAATTTCAATCGCCAAGACAATAATGGCAACAATTACAATTATTTGTGTAAAAATATTGCCTGTAATTACATTAAGAATAATATCCATAAAAAACAATAATAACTATATTTAATGATTTTTTTTTATTGTGAAAGAAATTGTTCTATTTCTTCTAAAGATAAAACTTCTTGAGCAACTCTAATAGGTAAATGGGCTGCATATTTATAATCACCGAAAGGAGAAACTAATTTTAAGCTATAAAGAGGTTCATCTGATTCTGTTTCCAGATCTTCTACTAAGAAAACAAACTTTGGTGCATAATTTCTCAATAATCGTACCTGCAATCTTAATTTTAAATATCTCAAAGATTGTGCTAAAAAATGATGATTATCAAACATATCAATAGCTAATTTCCATGCCTGATTGACAGCATTTATTTCCTTGACTAAACTTGGCCAAGGTGTCTTTAATAAAGTTGGTAAATCATTTGTTTGGGAAAAGTTAGAAATACTATGCATATTAAAATAAATTCCTCTGTTTATCCAATGGCATTGATTTCAGATTTTGGAGTAGATAGTTTATATTTTTGGTTAATTTTTTCCTATCAAATAAAATTTACCCATAAAATATCAATATTTATCAGTGTATTTACTTAAAAATGGGTTGGAGTTGTTTCTGCTCGGTTTTTTTTTGCACTTGAGACTCTTTCTTTTGAAGACATTTTAATCCGTTGATATACTTGCCATGCCTTCGGTAAATTACCTTGCATAATAGCACTAATACCATCTAGATACTGTAAAACATCCAAATCAGGTTGTAGATTGAAAGCTGGTTGTAAGGCTTTTTCCGCTTCTTTGCCTCGCCAATCATACAAATAGATAAAGGCAAGATAAGCATGATTATAGGCATTATTTGGGTCTTGTTTAATAATTTGCTTTGAAGTTGCGATCGCGCTTTGCGCGCCACTTTCAGTGATCGCACTTTCAATTTTTTGTTGTAATGCTTGAGATAATAACAAAGTATAAAGATCGTCTAAATTAGTTTCAGATTGCAAACGGTATTGCAAAGATTTTTCTGTCACCTTTAAATAATCTTGAATGGGATCATATTGATTAATACGCCCTACTTCCGCAAAAACAGGAGCTAAACCATCAATTCCATACTTTAAATTAGGGGCAAATTGTCGAATTTGTGAAACTAAATCTAACTGTTTATTAGTAGTTTTTGGCTCAATACTATTATTGATTTCCACTGCTATTTTAGATGTATTTATCGGATAAGTTTCTCCCGTTTGCCGATTAAGGTAAATTGCCTCTAAAATATACTTTCCTTCGGCTAAATTTTCAGGTACAAACATCGCCGTATTTTCAATTACTAATAAATCTTGTTTAAATTCCTCATCAGTAAATTTTCCTTGATGAATATTGCCCATACCAATACCATGATCATGAATCCATTTTTGCTCAGGATTATCCTGCGATCGCCATGTTAAAATAACTATACCATCTTTTAATTGTTTTGCTGAACCACTCCACTGATAAGTAATAGGAATTACCTGCCCACTAGATAGCTGTGAATCTACAATAATTTTTGCTAATTCTACTTTACTATTCGCCGAATTTAAAGGTAAACTTTGATTAATAGGTAAAATACGCTGATACAAATTTAACTGACTTTTATC
>CAJHXH010000346.1_pt1 | contig 10978 bp, 2 predicted proteins | sample 9198571 | NCBI WGS metagenome assembly CAJHXH01 (sample SAMEA7708301, study PRJEB35096) | sediment metagenome | biome: marine neritic benthic zone biome [ENVO:01000025]; feature: sediment [ENVO:00002007]; material: shallow marine sediment [ENVO:03000034] sea grass bed [ENVO_01000059] ... | reverse complement strand
TTGCTTCTTAGATAGGAATATTGCTCGGTTTCTGATTTTGAAAAATTACATAATTCATCAAGTAATGACGATTGTGCTTTGTCTAGTCCTTCATTTATTTGTTTTCGAATATAGTTAAGGTCAAGATTCTCAATCTTGCTGTCAAAAGTTTCGACTTTTTCAAGATTTCTAAATATAAGATAATTTTCAGCTAGTTCTCGAAACTTCTCTATCCAAGCTTGAATATTATTACTATTTTCTGGATTATTTTCAATATATCTATTGGTTTTTTCGACAAAATCATTAGCAATATAAACTAAATCCTCGATTTGCTTTTTAATAATCTTCTCTATACCCGATTCTTTTGAATTAAATTCGTCAACATACTTTGCTATCCAATTCTTGATACTTTGTTCTGGGTAATGAATATATTCAATATAATTATTTATACTTCCTTGTTCGGCTAAAGAAATTAAAACACTTGCTATGAGAGACTGTTTATCATTTAAAATTTGCGAATGAGTAATACTTTTCATTTGCCGATATATTTTATCAGCTAGCTCTTGTTCTACTTTCTCTACAATTCCTTCTGAAAATACTCTAACTAAATGGGTGGCTATGGCACTTTGAGCATTTTCTCGATTAAAACTTACTTGAAAGATATTAAAGTAATATTCTTTCAACTCAGTATCAAATAATTTATTTAATTCTTCCTTGGATAGATTAAGGATTTCTTCTCCTCTTTTACTTTTCTCATCTTGGATAAATTTTCGGATATTTTGTTTAATTATCTTTTCGTAAATATCAATTTTATTACCAATATTAGTTATATACATTGATTTAAAAGAATGAGTTTTTCTTGGTAAATTAAGCCCTTACAGATTTAGTCTGACTTAAAATGTAAAGGCTTTTATCCAGATTCAACATTTCTGGTAAATCATACACTTACTCATCCCCTTGAATTATTTTTCTCAACTTCTCTATTTCTTTCTCCTTGGTTAAAGATTTCCAACTGCTATCTATATCTGGTTCTTCAGCATCATAGTCTTTAGCAAGCTCGGATGAATAAGTTGCCATAAACCATTTCCAGTAACTAGAAGCTTCTAAAGATACATCGCCGTGAATTTTCCATGAGCGATAATAATCATTAACCTGACGGTAATCTTTATAAGGTATATATTCTTCATTGGTATCAGAATTTTTAAATGTTCCATTTCCTGCTACATTTTGAGGACAAGTTTCAGTAGTAAGTTTAGGGCTACCAGAAACAGGACGATAACCTTTTACACCGTCTGGACGATGGTAAGGAGTTTCATGGTCACTATCATGATTATCCCTCCCAACAATACAAATCTCTCCACAAAAAGGACAAGCCTCTATACACCCAATAACTGAAGTAATTATTTTATCTACAACATTGCTTCTTAGATAGGAATATTGCTCGGTTTCTGATTTTGAAAAATCACATAATTCTTCAGGTAATGAGGATTGTTCTTTATCTAGTCCTGTACTTATTTGAGCTTTGATATAATCAAAGTCTATATTATCAATTTCGTTCCCAAAAGTTTCTACTTTTTCAAGATTTCTAAAGATAAGACGATTTTCAGCTAGTTCTCGAAACTTCTCTATCCAAGTTTGAATATTATTACTATCTTGTGGATTATTTTCAATATATCTATTGGTTTTTTCGATAGAATCATTGGCAATATAAACTAAATCCTCGATTTGCTTTTTGATAATATTTTCTATGCCTGAATCTTCTGAATTAAATTCGTCAACATACTTTGCTATCCAAGTTTTGATACTTTCTTCTGGGTTATGAATATATTTAATATAATCATTTAGGCTTCCTTTTTCGGCTAGAGAAATTAAAACACTTGCTATGAGAGACTGTTTATCATTTAAAATTTGCGAATGAGTTATACTTTTCATTTGTGTGTATATTTCATCAGCTAACTCTTGTTTTATTTTTTCTACAATTCCTTCTAAAAATACTCTCAGTAGATGTGAAGCTATAGCACTTTGGGCATTTTCCTGATTAAAACTTACTTGGAAAATATCAAAATAATATTGTTTTTGTTGCTCAATTTTTAAAATTGGATTTTGAGCTTCTCTAAATCTTTGATCGATTCTTTCCAATCTTTCAATTACATAGCCACACACTGCTAACAATAAATCAATCTCAAAGTCTTGAGTTAATCGAAAAGAGGTTTCGTTTAAAAGTCTTTGCGATTCTTTCTCAATTTTTTCGGTGACTTCTCTCAGCATTTCTCTAATGTAGGTATCTCTATAGGGTAAATTAGAACTATGCTCTTTTTCCTGAAGGTATTGATTTATATAATCGAATATTCTATTTTTAAAAAGTTCTATTTTTTCTCTTGCTTGTTGCTCATGATTTTGGAAAGCCTTCTGAAATTGCAGTTTATTAAGATTTTCCCATCTGTTTTTTAGATCATTTACATTATCTATTTCATAATGTTCTTTTTGAATGTAAAAATTGTTGAAATTAAGATTACGCAGCTCAAATTTATTTTTTTTACTAGGGTTACGACTAGGGTTATTTACACTGTATATTTTTTCTCTGATTTGTGTCCCAAACTTATTATAATCTTCTCTTAGGATTTTAAGAATATCTGATTCTACGTCTGCTTTTTGACGAGGATTTCTATAGTTTAATTGCAATTCGGCTATCCAAGAATACCACTGTGTATCAAATAATAGTTTTAGTTCTTCTTCTGATAAATTTAGCACCTCTTCTTGTCGTCTATCTTTCTCTTCCTGAACAAATGTTCGTATCTCTCCTCTAATAATGTCTTCATAATTTAAGACTTCATTATCAATAGTTAATTCCATTCTTCTGGTATTTTCATAACCATCAATTTGTTTGTTAGCTTTTCTTTCTAATTCATCCCTTAAATCTCGTAATCTATTAAGAGTATTACTCTCCCATTGTTGCATAGCATCTTCAAACAAGCCTTTTGAACTTTCAAAGAAATCTTTAAGTATTTGTTCTTGTTCAATGTAAATTTGTTCCACTAGATTTGACAGTTCTTTTTTTCTTTTAGTGTGAATATTAGATAACTCTTCCTCAGAGGTACAATTAGCAAATATAGTATATGTTTCATTTTCAAAATGAGTTATTTGCTGTTCAAAATCATAATGTATTTTATTCCAAAAAACATCCAGTTTACCCCTTGCTTGAATTTCAATCGTATTATTAAAATAAAATACAAAGTTCTCTTTTTTTACTGCATCCCAAAGAGTATTTAAGTGATCAATGAAACCAGCAATAGAAACCCTGCTTTCTGACTTTGCATTATTGATAATTGTTTGCTTGAGGTTCCTAACTTCGGTGCTATATTTTGGAATTACTGGATTTCTGTAATCATCACCTTCATATAAAGAAGGTAAGTACTCAACATCTTCAGAAAGATTAAAATCAATTATTTCTTTAAAAGTTTTAACTTCTCTTTTGTCCTCCTCACAAATCATTTTGGTGTATTTATCAAGATTCTCATTTAGAATTCGATTTTGAGTATTGAGTTTTTCTTGAGATGATTTATCTGCATTCCGATGAACAATTTTTATTTTTGGGCTTAAGTTAACATCATTCATTCTTAAAAAAGCATAAAGACATATAGGAAGTATTTCTTGTAAATAAGTTGTATTTTCTCCTGGTAGTTTGATTAAAGAAAGATTACTTAAGCCAATCACAAATGTAGATAGTTGATTATCATGCGAACGATTAAATTTACCTGATAATTCTGGAGACTTTAAGCCCTCAGTATCAATAACAAATATATAATCAACTTTCAGTCTATCTCGAAGCTTTTGCTCTAATTTAACTGGTTGGAGATATACACCTTTAGTACACCGTCCAGCACTAACGGCAAATTGTAATCCCAACATGGTATTCAAAAGCGTTGATTTACCAGAGCTTTGAATGCCCATTGCTGATAAGGTATACAATCTGGGGCTTTTTTCTTTTTCTCCTTGCTTAAGTATCTGATTGAGTACTTTGAGAACTGCTTCAACCCACTCAACAGGAATAGAACTAACGTCTCCATCCATTATTTCTAGTGGGTATCCTTTCAACAGCAGATTTGCTGCTATCTCTGGTAAACGTTGTAAATCAGAAACATCTCCTCGTTCTGACTTAGGGCGTGCCATTACTGCTGTGTAAATTTGTCCTATTTCTCGTAGTAAGTGTTCTAAACCAAAAGACCCATCCAAAATTACTTGGTCTAATTTATCAAGTTCAGATTTGATAAGTTCCTTTTCTTCCTTCTTAACTTCATTGTCACCCATTTTTTGGATGAGTTCTGTATATTGACTATAGTAGGTAGATAACTCTTGTCTTGATAATTCATCTAACCCTAATTTTAAATACCTCACAAAATATTCTTGGGTAGTGCTATCTTGGTTAAGAAGAGTAGAAAGAAATATTTTTATCGCTTCTGAAAGATTATTCTTGACAGTTTCAAACTGTTGCTTGCGACTCTTTATTTTTCGCTCTTCTTGTCGTGTTATATATTTTTTTTGATCTTTTTCTTGACCAATTTTTTCTAAGCGATAAACTTCTTTTTCAGCCTCAGCCCACTCAGCCCAAAGCCTACCCTGCAAGGGTAGTAATTTTTCTTTACGTTGTTGTATATCTTCTTTTTGGATAACCTTTAATAGCCTTTCTGCTTGTTCAATTCCCGTTTGACAATGTTCTTCAAATTCATCCACCTGGATGCCATTGTTTGCCATTTTTTGAGCTACTTCTTCTAAGCTAATCTTGAGATTATCTCCAATTTTAATTTTCTTTAGAGCGACTCGGACTTTATCTCTAAGTTTTGTAGGAGATACAACTACAATTTTTTGCTCCTTCTCCTCAGTTATAGTGGTTATATTGTCAATTCTAAGGGTTATAAGTTGCTTATCAATATATTCTTTAAATTGGTTTGAAGCTATAAAGTTATTAACACAATCTTCTTTTTCTTTGTTTAAAGTCACGTCAGTTATAAGAATAATTACAACTTTTCCTGCTCTCAAAAGATTTTCGATGATTTGCGCTTCTTTTGCTTTTAGTTCTTCAGCAGAAGCTAAAATAACAACTTTAGCTGCCATCTCTTCAATTAGCTTAAGTTGCTGAGGATATTTTCTGGCATCACCTCGAAGATTGGTAAAGGATACTATATCTTGAAATTTATCTTTTTCCGTACCTTGAGGTAAATACCAAGCAATTTCTAGCATTCCCTCGCTTAGTCCTCGATTTCTATTAGAACCGTCTAAAATTCTGTGAAAAAAGATTGAATGAGATTTATCTGTCTTTTCACTGATTATCCAATTTAATAAAGATGATTTAGAAATTTGGGAGCTATTAAATCTAATAAATCCGATATTTTCAACAGGATAGTTAGCGATATTTAGTTCTTCAGTATTAGTTCTTTCTTTTTCAGTTTTTTTCCATTTCAATAGCAAAGAGCGCATCGCCCAGAGATAAAATTGTGGTAACTTATCATTTTCCTCTTGAATCATTAGAGGGATTGCTAATTTACAGCTAAACATTCTCTGAACTAAATCTTGTCTAATTATGGGATTACAGCAGAGAAAAATTGCTGCTATTACATCATTTGGATGTATTTGAGGGTCAGGATGTATTTGAGTATCTTTTTTAGACTGGCTATTATTACCTGTAAATTCACTTATCCCTGTTGAGTTTTCTTCATCAGTTAAATCTTGTTCTGTCTCAACTTTTAGTTCTCTTCCTTCATAATTAAAAGATATTAAGTTAGTTATGAAATGCTTGGCTAATTCTTCTGTTGTTTTTGGACTACTTTGCTCTAAAGAATATTCAGTAATGGTGTAAACTTCTTCTCTTCCTAATTTATTGGGATAATATTCGCTTAAACCTAGACTTTCTAAAAGTTTTTCCAACTCTGATGAAAGCGATACTTGATTAGGCTCAATTGGCTGAGAGTCATTATTTAAAGGTTCACCTTTTTGAGTTTGAGTTAGGATACCATTTATTCCAGTGCCAGTTTCAACTTTTGGAATCGGATTGATAACATTTTTAAGTTCTTCTACAGCTTCATGTTGTTGATAAGATAATCCCACATTGTATCTTATCAGAATACTTTTGACTGATTCAGATTGTAGATTAGGGACTAAAATTGAATTGATAAAATTAATTTGGTTTTCTCTTTCTGACCAAGGAATGTCAGCATTTAAAATTTTCAAAATTAAATTAGCTTCTCTTTTATCAAGATTTAAATCGGTAGCTTCTATCCCTAAATCATCTTTCTTTTCAGCTTCTAAAATTTTAATCAATTCTTGATAATTATTTATCTCTAAAATTTTTTTATTTAACCAATAACCTTCATATTCAAAAATATTTCCTAAAGGTAGCAAACTAGCCAAAAGATACAATTCATTAATCTTATCTTGCTCTTGAAAATTATTTCTTAATTCATTAATTGCCCTAGATAATAGTAAAGATGCAGGTTTTAGATAATCTTCTGGTTGTTGATTTTGGGTTTTTAAAAGACTTGTGATAATTTGTTCAATATAATTAATCAGATCCGTAAGGTTATGAATTTGCGTAGACTCAGGAAGATTTACGGTTTTATCCCTTTGATTTATCCAATTAAATACTTCTTTTAATTGAGAATAACTTTGTGCATCTAAATCTAAATAATCGTTATCTGACAACAATAACTTAAGTAATTTTTCTTTTACTTCATTGTTTCCATATTGATTTTGTTGATTATAGAAAACATATTTTAAGAAATCTTGAATTTTTTTATCACTAAGTATTTGCTCTACCCAGTAATTATTCCCTTGAGTCTTGTTTTTAACCTCTTTTTTATATTCAATTAATTTCTCTATGCCCTCTAAGGTGTTTTGATAGTATGAAAAAATATCTTGATTGAGTAAAAGATTAGTTTTTTGATTAAGTTCAGTTATTTTGTCAACAAAATAAGTAAAGCTATGCTTAAGGTTACTTTTTTTCGTCCATTCTTGATGGAGAAGTTTTGTTAACCTTTCAGGATTTTTAAACTCATTGATATGGTGACGGCAAATAATTTCCCAAACTCCCAATAATTGAGTCGCTTGTCTATCAATAACAGCCCATTTGTCTTGATTAGTAATTAATAACTCTTTCCATTGCACTAAATTATCAACAGTTTCTACACCTCCGAATTTATCAACTTCAAGTTTAATTTTGACTTCTAGACTATCTTTGGTATTTACTGTTTGAGATTGGTTGTCAGTATGATTAGCAATATTTCCTTTTCCTTCTCCTGCACCCATTAATGTCGCAACATTAATACCAAATTTACTAGCGATCATTTTACTTGCACTTTCTTGTAACTTTTCTTCTTCAAAAGAGGTAAATTCACTACAATTTGCCGAAATCCAGTAGATACCACCAAAAGTAATTCTTCCTAATAAAGCATGAGAACCATAGGTATTAAGAAATTCTTTACAAGCATTACTTGCTGGTTGTTCAGAGTTAGGATTAGTTAAAATCGTGTCTATCCTCTTTAACTCTTCTAAAGCATCTTGATTGAGGCGAATGATATTGGGATTTAAAATACAAGTCTTAGTTGGAATTACAACATATTGTACTCTTGAATAATATTTTCCTTCGTTAGTCTTATTATTAGTAATCGTTACTTCTTGATTTGTATTTCGAGAAAAATCTGTACTCCCACTAACTATTCCAGTACCAAATAAAATACCGCCTTGTGCTGATAATTCAATACTAGAACCAAACTTTTCTATTCCTTGCTTAAACAGATTTTCGGAGTTTTTTGACCGAAATTCTTCTGTTCTATCAATCTCTGGAAGTGATGGATTAATAAAATCTACGGTTTTTTCAATGTCAACTAGAGGTAGTCTTTCTTTTAAAATCAATTCTCCATCTGTACTGAGAAATATTCCCTGTAAAGCTAATCCTGCTGAACTAGTGTTTACAATTTGATTTTCTGTTAAATTTATAATACTGTTATTGCCTTCTAACAAGTTTTTTTTATTCATAATTTCCCTCAATATTTATAAAAAAATAAAATTAATCTTGAATTACTAGTTGTTCTTACTCAATATATTCTCAATATTAGACTTTATCGCCATTAACAAAAGTTACAAATTAAAAGAATTGCAAACATTATAGCAATTCTATTTGAAGTATAGCAATCAATTGACCGATTAATTTTAAAATTTTTTCTAATGCGATCGCTTTCAAGAGTTTCTTTGAGTAAATAATACAACAATTGCTTGCAGTATAATGGTTACAGAATTTAGAAAATCCTTATCTTATAAGACTGAAACCCTTATTCTTTCTTTGAAATTTGACACCATCTGATTCCTGCCATGCTGGTGACTGTATCCAAAAAGAAACTAGGTTGAGGAGCTTGGTAAGCCATTGGCTGAAGAGTTTTTCAACCTTAAAAAATATCCATTGAGTGTGGGACTTCGTTTTGTTATTTTCCCACCAAAAAATCTTTTAAGCATAAATTGATGGCAGACAAATCACCTGTTTCCGTTCGGAGCATCACATTCGGCGGTAAGTGTTGATGGTAGAAATTCTTTTGAGCCTCAGACATATTTTCAGTTATGTCGATAAATTGTGGTGTTGATTCTTCTTCAAAAACTTCTAAATGATCTTCTGTTGAGGTTGGAATGGCATCTTTGCCTTTCATCAGAAAAAGTCCTTTTTCCCCTTTCTGGTTGAGACATCGTTGAGCGATATTAGGATCAAATTCAAGAATTTGGGCTTTAATCGGCACAATTACTGACTCCAGATTATTTTCAGGAGTATTAATTTCCACCACTCCATCAATTCCTAATTCTGAGGTAGCAGTAATCACACTATCATTAGAAACAAGAAACACCTCGGTATTAATTAAAATATTTCCTCCTTGTCCTTCAAAAGCATCAGCAGTAATTTGACTCTGATCTTTCATCAGTAAAGAATCGCTATTGATGTTAATATTGCCGCCATCTCCCTTACCACCTGCTGTAGCTGAAATATTGCTGTTATTGATAAGACTAATATCTTGTGCCTGTAGATTAATATTTCCCCCTTTTCCGGAAACAGTAGTCGCAGATATATTTCCACCATCAAGAGTTATCTTTCCAGCCTTAATATTGATATTACCGCCATTGCCCGTTCCTTGATTAGTCACAGAAATTATTCCTTCATTGGTGACGATGAGAGAATTGGTATCAATCTCTATTTTACCCGAATTTCCCGTAACTAAAGGATTAACCTGAAATAATTCTTGCAATTCTGGTTCTAAAAAGTTAGCAGAAGACAAGATGGAACTAGAAATGGGGAGAGAATTACCTGCCTTTCCATTGACTTCAATGGAGTCAAAAGCCGAAATTATGATATTGCCTCCATTTCCAGTATTGAGAGTAGAAGAATCTATTCTCGCACCTTCAAGCACCTTTAACTTAGTTGTATTAATAATCAGATTCCCAGCATCACCAGAGTTGAGAGAACTAGCCGCCAACGTTGATACTATAGAAAGACTTGGTGCTACTCCGATTAATTCAATGGATTCTCTAGCATTGATTACCACGTCTCCTCCTTTGCCAGAACTAAATGTTCCCGATGTGATAAATCCTCCATCCTCTACTTTTAAATCATTAGTCTTAATGTTGATCTCTCCCGCTTGACTAGAACTTAAAGTAATAGAGGTAATTGAACTACTTAAAGAAGGATTAATATGAGATACACCAGAAAGTTGAATTGAATCATTAGCTAAGATCTCGATGTCACCACCATTAGCAGCGAAAGCTCGACTACCAATAACAGCTCCATCTTCAATTTTTAACTCGTTAGTAACAATCTCTATCGAACCACTTGTTGAACCATTACCCAAAGTTTCAGTTAAGATGCCTGCTCTCTGATTCCCTTTTTGGTTAGTTCCTGATAATCTGAGTAATTCAGAAGCCAAAATATTAATCTTGCCAGAAATTGTGGCTAAATTTTGTAGTGCAATGACTGAACCCTTTTCTATTTCCACATTTTTTCCTTGAATATTGATACTTCCACCTTTAGTATCGATAAAAGTCTTGTCCAATATTTTAAGATCGTGAAAAATCGGTTTCTCCGAAAAATTAGCACTAAGTTCTAGATTTCCTTCGGTTAATTGAAAATTGATAGTTCCAGAATCAATGCTTACCAGTTCTATTCTTCCTGCTAGACTCGTCAATCTAGCACCTTCCAAGAGAATATTTCTCCCCACTAAAATTAGAGATTTTCCCCAAGTTACTTGTAAACCTCTTAAGGATTCGTCAACAATAAAAGGAGAAAACAAAGGATTAGGATTGATAAAAATTTGATCTGCCCCTCGATTCTCAACTCTAATCGCTCCTGATTGATTGCTTAATCCTAAACCAATGGGAACACTCATTGTCAGTAAGTCAGAATTTTCTGGTATAGTACTAAACTTACTTCCATCGGCAAAGATTAATTCTTGTGCGGTTGAAGCGACGAAAGAACCACCTAGATTTAGAGAGGCACCAGAACCAAAAACAATCCCATTGGGATTAAGGAAAAATAAATTAGCTGTGCCATTTGCTCTGATTATGCCATTGATTTGAGAGATTGAACTTCCTGTAACCCTGCTAAAAATATTCTGGATCTGGTTTGCGTTGTTGAAAAAAGCTTCTTGCCCGGTTAAAACTGAAAAATCTTGAAAACTATGAAAAAGATTACTTCCTTTATGGGTGCCTCCTTCGATTAGAATTATGCCCTCAACAGATTTTACTGTAGAGTTATGGGGTAATGTCTGATCTGCTCTAATTTGTCCAAAGGCTTGATGAGTAAATAGTAACCAAAAAAGACCAGCCGAAACAAAATACTTCTTTTTGAGCTTCATAACTTTATTCATGATTGTTCCAAGTTCCATGAAATCCTAAAGGGATAACCGTTGGTAATTCTAAAATACAAACAGGTTCAGAGGTTAATCGTTCACTCTCAAAAATATATACTTTAGAG
>CAJHXH010000796.1_pt1 | contig 10996 bp, 9 predicted proteins | sample 9198571 | NCBI WGS metagenome assembly CAJHXH01 (sample SAMEA7708301, study PRJEB35096) | sediment metagenome | biome: marine neritic benthic zone biome [ENVO:01000025]; feature: sediment [ENVO:00002007]; material: shallow marine sediment [ENVO:03000034] sea grass bed [ENVO_01000059] ... | reverse complement strand
ACCGCTAAATCTTTACTCTTTTTCCAAAGAAATTGCTGTTTGTAACTCATAAGCAGGAAGAATGAAGTTTGAAGTTTTTTGACTAATAATATCATATCATTTTCCTTCTGCCTTCTGCCTTCTGCCCTCTGCCTTCTTATAGTCGTTGGGGTTGTCAATTAACTTTTAATTTTCCCATTGTAAAACTATCAGACTATCAACAAAATTACTCATCATTAGCCGAAAATAATAACCCTTTTGCTGTGGTGATTATGGCTTATTTGCAAAGCAAAAAAAACTAAGAAAAATTCGAGAGCTAGACTAGAATCAAAATTAAATCTAGTAAAATTACTATATCAACGGGGTTATACTAAAGAAAGGGTAATTCAGCTATTTCGATTAATAGATTGGTTGATGATTTTGCCTGAAGAATTAAAAGAACAATTTAACACAGAATTAAATAGTGCGACTCGTTGTTAGCAGGAGCTTCTAGCAAATAGAAGGGTATGGCTAACATTCAGTCAAATCGAACATTGAAAACTGAATAACTTTCATTAGGATGTGGGTGCAAATCCCACCCCCTAAGTCCAAGGGTGACTCCTTATCTGCCCACACTGAGTAAGCTCGGAATCTTACAGGGTGAAGCTGGGAACAGGATGCAATCAGACACCAACGGTTATAAGGTGACACTGGCGTTAACAGGGAGTGACTATGACTAAAATAGAACCTAAAAAAGTGTCTTATTCTGGGAAAGAGAATAACCTAAAGCTATGCTTTTCCCTCTTATCCAACCAAGGTTACAACTCTCGCACCGCTATTATTTAGGCAGGTGCATGGACATGAGGACTTGGTAGGCAAATTGGTTCAGTCTAAGGTCACACAACAATCTTAGTGAAGGAACGAGTAAAAACAACTATTAGGTCTAGGAGCAGGTCGAAACCCAAGTAAGTCAGACGAGTGACTGAATTCCTAATAGTTGGGTAGGATGAATCGTAACTGATTCAAGGCTTAAAGAAATAAATTCAACTTAGTAAAGAATATGATTAGACGTATTAAACAACTTAATAACGAATCTTGGAAACAACTACCGTGGAAGAAATTCCGCAAAATTGTTTTCCGTCTTCAACAGAGGATTTATAAAGCAGTTCGAGAAGGAAACATGGTGAAAGCCAGAAATCTTCAGAAGTTACTGTTACGCTCTTATGCCTGTAGAATGTTAGCGATACGTCAAGTAACACAGCTAAATGCTGGTAAGAAAACGGCTGGAATAGACGGCAGGAAGTCCTTAACATTTAAGGAAAGATTCAACCTCGAAAGTCTATTAGCCCACGAAGCTACCAAGTGGAAACACCAAGGGCTGAGGGAAATACCAATCCCTAAAAAGAATGGTAAGATCCGAATCCTGAAAGTACCCACCATAGCGGACAGGGCTTGGCAATGTCTCATTAAATATTGCCTAGAACCAGCCCACGAAGCATTATTCCACTCTCGTAGCTACGGGTTCAGGACGGGAAGATCGGCACACGATGCCCAGAAATTCCTATTCGATAATCTAAAAAGCAGATGCAACGGATTAAACAAAAGAGTAATCGAACTCGATATAGAAAAATGCTTTGACAGGATAAACCACACCTCGATACTAGAGAGGGTCATAGCACCTCAATCTATAAAGGGAGGGATATTCAGATGCCTTAAAGCAGGTATAAATCCTGAATTCCCCGAACAAGGTACTCCTCAAGGGGGTGTGGTAAGTCCTCTACTAGCTAATATTGCATTAGACGGTATAGAAAACATCCATAAATCTGTGAGATACGCTGATGACATGGTAATAATTCTAAAACCAGAAGATAATGCAACACTGATACTTGACAAAATAAAAGCATTCTTAGCAGAAAGAGGGATGAACATCAGTCCTGAGAAGACTAAGGTAACTACCACGACAAACGGATTCGATTTCTTAGGATGGAACTTCAAGGTTCAATCCAACGGTAAGTTCAGATGTACTCCCTCAGAGGATAACTATAGAACACTCCGAAAGAAAGTCAAAGAAGTTGTTAACAACTCCAATTATGGTGCTGAAATCAAGGCAGTGAAATTAGCTCCAATAGTAAGAGGATGGAGAAATTACCACCGCCATTGCAAGATGGATGGTAAATTCAACCTATGGCACATGAACCACAGAGCATGGATTGTATTCAATAAGGAAAAGAAACAAAATCGCTATAGTGTAGATAAACTAATAGCCAAAGCCTTTCCTTCCGTTCCATACTCTGAAAACAAGTTTGTTATGATTAAAGGGGATTATTCCCCTTTCAACGGCGACTTACCTTACTGGAGCAAAAGAAACAGCAAACTGTATGACAATTACACAGCCAAAGCCTTAAAACAGCAAGACCATTCATGTGGACACTGTGGACTAAAATTCACAGGTGATGAAAAAGTACACTTACATCACATAGATGGTAATCACGACAACTGGAAAAGAGGTAACTTAGTTGCCATACATGAAAGTTGTCATGATTACATCCACATGGGCAAAAGGGAACCAAGCCCTAATTAAGTCGGGAGCTGGGTGCGGTGAAAGTCGCACGCCCAGATCTAACTGAGAGGTACGGTGGGTAATACCACCTATCGACTCAACCATTACGAGGAGGAACAAAAAATGCCTTATATTACCAGTATTGAACGCAGTGGAATTGAAAAAGGTGAACTAAAAAATGCTCGTGAATCAGTAATTGAAGTATTAGAAACAAGATTTGAAAATGTGCCAGAAACTCTCACTAATACTCTCAATCAAATTAATGATATTCAACGACTAAAACAATTACATAAAAGGGCAATTTTAATTGAATCTTTAGCCAGTTTTGAACACTTGTTATCCAATGAATAAAAACCAAACGAAGTAAAAACTATTGGAGAGATGTTGTCTGCGACATCTCTCTCAACTAAATACAAATTAATAATTCATAGTTCGAGCTAATTATAAAAGAATTACCATTAAATTTTAGTGATAAATTAGGTGATGTTTTTTCCGATGAAAACACGGCAATAATCTCAACAACGAGGGGAAGTAGGGCATTTTCCACCCTCAATAGAATGCTTAGTTTATCCAAATTAAAACATACTTTCCGCTCTTACGGAAAGTGGAATTTACCCAATGGGAGGTATCGAATAACAAGCACGAATAATTAAAGCAGATAGGAATAGCCCCGATACAATTTATGCCTTTAATGGTGACAATTTAGAAATATAAATAACTTCCACTAATGCCAATATTAATTCCGAATTAACAGCAGAAGTAACTGTTAGACAAAGATTTATTGTTAATTATTAATTATTAATTGTTGATTATGTATCAAGGAAAAGAAATATTTAAAATCCCATCGAATCTTAATTCAATAGCATCAGTATTGGATACTCCACCTTTTCAAAAACTACAGACTATTCCTCAATTAGGTTATCTAATAAATATGATTGATTCATTTCCAAATTTAGTTAGTCTTTTGGCAAAAATGCCAATCGTATTCTTACAAAATGTTCATGGAATTAATAGAGCATTTAATTCAGAGAAATATAATGATTTATCGGCACAAGCTGATATTGAATTAGTCTCATTGAAAACTGATTCTTATGAAGATTATTTAGTCAGAAACGTAACTAAAGCATATAATACAAGTTTAGACATAGATTATTTAAAATCGATTTTACAAGAAAATGATCTACAATCAGAACAATTATCAAATGATGACCCTTATGCTGTAATGAACTCATGGCAACAATCAGCAATATCAACAATTACCACTAAATTTAATCAGGCAAAAACGGCATTAGAAAATTTATTAAATATCAAGAAAACAAGACCATTAACAGCAGAAGAAAATAAACAGAAAGTTCGGTTAACATGGGACATTTTTGATTTGGAAAAAATCTTCGATAAATTAGCTAATCTGATTGGTTTACAATCACGAAGTATCACGAATATCCAAGGACTAACAAGAGAAAATTTTCCTGAGAAATTAGATGAATTAGAAGAAAGAATTAACCGAATATCAGCATTAATTTTAAGACAAAATCGGATTCGTCTCAACTCTATTAATTCACTTCACTTAAAACCGAGACAATTAACAGCACCAATTACTGGCGTGGGCAGTGCAATTACCATGATTCATGAAATAGCCTCTTTTTTCCTCAGCTTTTTCGGTGTGCCTGTATCTGTTAATCTTTTACCCGCATTGGCTTATACCGCAACTGGAATGGTACTTAAATTAATCGGGAGTGGTGGTGCGATGGTAGCCAGATATTTATCAGCTAATATTCTTCGACAATTAACTAGTAGTTTACCTGCAATCGTACAAGTAACGGGAATGTGGGGGATGGCATGGGGATTTCTCGCACCTTTCGCACCTTGGATTATTTTAACCGCCGTTATTGTAACTGTAGGAATTAGAAGTCAAACTAAATTAGCTGACAGATTATATTTATTTGGTAATACTGGAACAAATGCTTATCCTGATTCTAGCTTTATGGTTGTTTCAGAAACTAATAATCGAGAAATTTACGATATTTTAGTTAGTCAAGCAGAAACAATGAAAGCCAATTCTGGTAAAGATTATTCGTCAGGATTTTTATATGGATTTTCTACTTATAAGAATAAACCTCAATATGGATTAAATTTAACCTTACCCGATGATATTACTAATTTAACTAAAGTACAAGTTGAAGTTATTTTTCCTGATAATTTTTCTAGGTTTAATAATTGGCTAGCGTAACAATTAACAATTAACAATTAACAATTAACAATTAACAATTATTTTTATCATGACTACAGAATGGATAAGCATATTCATATCAATATTTATTCCAACAATGGGTGGAGTAATCTGGATAATAACAAATTTTCTTAATAATATTAATCAAAAATTAGAAAAGAATCAGAAATCAATTGACCTAAAAATTATTGAATTAGAAGATGATTTATTAGAAAAAATTGATGACAAGATAAAAAAGCAATCATCAGAAACTAATTACCATGCTAAAGAACTAGAAAATAGCTTAAGAAACGAAATTAATCATCTTAATCATTTAATCAGTAATATTGAACAAAGGTTGGTTGACCGTAGTAAATTTGCTAAAGTAAAATGGCAGAACTTAAATCAAATTCTCAATAATATAATTAGATTTATGGAAAAAAAAGGCTATGTTTCTCGTGATTTGCCTATTGATGGTGCTGATATTACTTTAACTGAAAGCGGCGATGATAGTATTATCTATTAATAAAAGGCAAAGGGCAAAGGGCAAAAGGCAAAAGGTAAAAGAATATTTATGATATAATAGATTATAACCTTCAAACTTTCGCCTTCTATAATGAGTTATAAACAACAGTTTATTTGGAAAAAGTCAAAAGACTTAGCTGTAATAATTTATAAATTAACAAAACATTTTCCACAGGAGGAATAAAAGGCAAATGGCAAAAGGCAAAAGGCAAAAGGGTTTTTATTACAAAAATTTTGTCCCAAAGATAGCAAGACTTTCGACTTTAGCTTTCACCTCTGAAATACTTTCAGTATTTATAAATAAAAGTAAGAAGAAATAATAGTTGAAAAAAATTTGTTTTTATGTTATATTATTCGAGAATATCTACTGATTAAATAAATATTTTAGCTTTAATATTTTATTTGATTATAATGATGAAATAGCCTAAATATGAGTATGATAAACCTTCTGCCATATCCCCTTGGGGGGATTATAGGGGGGTTGCCCTTTGCATGGGTGCCTTTCTTTGGGAGCGATATAGCAATAAATAAAGTAAATGAAATAGAGGCTTTATTAGTTTCTAGTATTCATAAAATTAAAAATTAACAATATTACTTTTTACTTTTTACTTTTTACTTTTTACTTTTTACTTGAAGTTATGCCAACAGATTTTAAGAACGAATTATATTTTAAAGATGGAAGTGCAGGAGAATTAAAAACTCTCACCACTCTAAAAGTATGGGATTGCAAAAATAAAAAATGGTCAAATTCAGCCCCAGTAGTTTTACGTAATACTCTATTACACGGGATGTACCCATTTAAGACTTTTTGTATTGGTGAAATATCTACAGATGAAAAAAACCCAAATACATTAAATGCCTTTAAACCACCAGGGAATTTTCCGTTAATGAAGCTGGATATGGCTTCCAACTCTCGTAATCATGGCAGATTTACCTTCTGTGAAAAACCCGTTGGTTTCTATTATTATGATGAAAAATGGAAGTATATTATTTATGGAAGTATCGTCCATACAGGATGTCTTAAGCTAACTTATATAACGATTTATTATGCTATAACAGATGATGAAAATAGAGATCAAGATGGAGATCAATACGATTGTCCACCTTTAGATTGGAATTTTCAAACTGGTGATTCTCACGCTAAAGCTGATATTAATACCATGCAATTAATAGAAGAATTTGGGCAACCATCAGGAAATCCAATTCAATTCAGATCTGCAAAATTTGGTAAATGGGTGGGTAAAGGCACAGTGGCATGGAGCGAATTATGTGATCTTAAAGAAATTGGTTTCGCACAACCTCATAGTTCCATGAAAGGCAGAAAATTTTCATTGGGAAAATATCACGGCAAACTGTTAATTGGTAAAGTATTCACCGCCGAGAAACGCACTGCTAAAGGTGGCTGGATGCTTTTTCAATGGTTTAGCTTTGATATTCTTGAACAAGATGGAATTATTAGCAAAATCGAGGATAAATGCCAGCAAATCGTCTCAGCTTACGATAATATTCAAAATTTAGCGAAATTCCTCAGAATTGAACAAGATGCAGGAGAAGCTCAAATTTCTAACCCCGATGATGGTTTTACCAGTATCGCTGAATATGAGAATATGATGATTCGGATTATTCGGGCTGACAAAAAAGGTGTTCTTCTATTGCATCCTTATGTAGTTAGACGCATTGAACAAAGATTACAATCTTATTGGTTAAATTTAGCGAAATCAGCAGGGGTTAAATTTTTCTCAGTAATGACAATGCCAGATGAATATTTTGCCCAATTTTATGTAGTAAATGCCGATGGCAGGATTGTCGGCGGAAAGAAATTCTGTGCCCCCGACTTTGATGAAGGTTTATATATTGTTTTCGCTAATCCGATGAGACATTGGGGCGATGTGCAACTATGGACTAACGTTTGGGAAGGTGATTATCTTGGTGATACTGGCATCCTTGCCACTGGTAAAGATTTACTACTTTCACTGGGAAGGGATACAGATGGAGATTATGTGCAGATAGCTTATGCCAACCATTATCCTGCCATCCGAGATGCAATTCAACAATTTGATGAATCACCACTCACCGAAAAATTGCCAAAAGTCGCTCTTACAGGAACTTTACAAGAAATCGCTCTCGGAAGTATGAACGATTTGACTGGTGTTGTAGCAAGTTTGTTAGGGAGAGCAAGAGGTGCAGGAGTAGAACATCATGTCTTAAAAATTCCCGCCGAAGGACAATATTATCCTGAAGAAACCGAGCAAACAATCATTAATTTCCTTTCCCAACAATTACAAATAGCCGTTGATTCGATTAAATCGGCATATCCAAATAATAAAGGAGGCTTGGATGCAGTGAAAAATTATTTAGATTCAGTTGACGCTGGCATTCCTTGGTTATCTGATTTTAAATCCCCTACTTGTTATCGTAATCGCCCTTGTGCTGTTAATCCTGATGCCACCGATACCATTTCTCGTTTAGTTCAATTAGTAAATAGTTACTATACAGCACCGAGTTTAAAGATTCAGAGCGATGCGAGAGATTATATAGACACATTGTTCGCTGATGTAGATGTTTATGATGGACGAACAGTGAATCGTAAATTCATTGTACCGACTCCATTCCAGATAGATTATGCTATGAAACATCGTAATCAATATTGGGCAGACATTGCTAATGCGATTACATGGAAAGAACAGAATGACGATACAACTTTGATAAGACAAGTTGCTGAAAATGCTAAAGCCAGTAGAGAAGGGATTTATGCAATTCAAGATAAAGATGGGAAAGAATTTAATCCTCGGACATGGTTGCGTGCATATTGGTACGTTTCTCACGCAGTGAATAGTGGTGATGCTGGTTTAGTTTTCCTCATTTTTCCTGAAGAAATTATCCACGAATTACAGAATATTCAACAAAATCCGACAGTTTTAATTGAGGTTTATGGAGTTCAATATTCCCCATTTAATCAGCCTAATTGGACATGGGATAATCACGAAGTAATGATTAGGGTTTACATCAAGAATATTAATGGAAAACAATATAAAGCGGTAGAGATGCAAATAGACGGTGCTACGAGATTTACCGGATTCCATCATTTAGGATTAGTGGGCGATAAATCTAAGGGAGATGTGGCTATTGGTGAATCTAAAAAGATGAAAATTTTTACTCTCAGAAGACAAGCAGGAACTGGTTTAAATAGCTCTGTTTTGGTTTTTGATCCTAATTATTATACTGAGGATGAAATGCGTGATATTCTCCAAAAAATTAAGAATCGTCGCTATAAATGGATGTGATTGAAAACGAAGTAATCCAAGTCACATTTCAGATCAAATCCGTTTGATCACTTGCAAAAAAAGTAACGCACAATCCCTGTGATTAAGGGATCGCATCTATGTGCATTTAAGCGGATTTTCACTCACTCAGTGAGTGAAAACGAAATGAAAAAAAAGCCAAAGGGCAAAAGGTAAAAGGGATTAATTGTTAATTGTTAATTGTTAATTATTAATTGTTAATTATTAATTGTTACTCAAAATGGGGAAGACATAAAAGTTATTAATCGTCCCATGCCTTTTGTTATGTACATTTCTCCATCTATTTCTTCTGGTATATAAGAGTCATCTAATGTTAACTGTCCGTAGTCATTCATTGGTGGAGTTCCTCTTAATTTTCTTTTCTTTATTTTCCACTCTCTTGATTTATTTCCATTTACTTCTGTGAATACCCAATGAGTTTCGGTTTCATTTGTAAAACTTCCATACAATAATATTTCTTCTAATTCTGCCATTTTTTTCTCTAACTTTTACTTCTTCTTATTATATCAAACTTTTAGATTTTTTGGCTAGAATTATTGTTAGGTTACTTTCGTTTAATAATTGTGTTCTAAATTAGAGGAATATCAATTATGAATGAAATTAATTTCGCTGGACTTAAGGGGAGAATTATCGAATCTTCCCCTCATTCTAACTATCTCGTTGTTCAATTATCTAATCGTATTTCAATAACTGGTACATACTCGAACCAATTTAATTGGAGTGAATCACGAGAATCAGAATCAGGTTTTATTAGTTTCCTAGTTTATGTTGGCTTTAACACTAACAATATTCAACAAAAATATCTTAATTTAATTGCTGAAATGGGAGGTTATTGTCGAGATGGTGAAGATAAAAGAAAGAAAAAACGAGTACAAGGTAAATTCCGATTCGAGATGAAAATTCGGGGTTTAGCTGTTAGTAATGTTCTTGAATTAATGAATATCTAATTCATCTTCAATACCATGATTAAAGGATTCTTAGGATTAACAGAATAATCTGTTGTTCCTGTAAATTCTAATAAAATCATGGTGAATTTTGTGTCTTCTCACTAATAACATACTGGTAAATTGTGTAATAATGTCTTTAATCTCTTTAATGTGTTTATTCAAATTTCAAATACAGTTTCTTTTAAAAATAAATTATCTGAATCCAACAGATTTAATTGTTGTTTTATCTGTTTTAATTCCTGCTCTTGCTCTTGTTTTATTCTTGGTCGTTATTTTGTTTTTTTGCTGTTTAATTTCTTGATCAAATGCAGATATATCTGGTTTTCTTATTTTAATCCATTGACTTAAATCTCCTTCTGATATTATCGTTATTTCTTATTCATTATTTAATTGACTTTGGATTTTTTTTATTCTATCCCATTGTCTTTATCTGTCGCATTATCAAACAAGACAAAATCTTTAAATTTTTTTTATATTATTTCTAAATAAATCATAATTATTAACTATTATTAACTTATTCTTATGTTAAAATTATAGCATAATTAATGTTGTAAATTGTCTACCAAGATTAAAGGATTCTCAAGAACAGAATATTTGTTAAATCCTAAAATCATGGTCATTACGTAAATTCTCAAATCGTGGTGAAAATAATGAATGAAAATTTAGCAATATATAAATTTGAAGAACAAACAGTTCGGACAATTCCCTATCTCGATTTTTATGCTTTTTGCCTTGGAGATTGTTTAAAAGCAACCCACAGTAACACTACCATTACTTCAGCCATTAAAGCAATACACGAGAACATCGGAGATAATCATGTAATTAAGAATGTTATCTCAGATAGCATGGGGAGAGAAAGATTAGGCTATTTTATAACGGAATCGGCATTAACATTCTTAGTGTCTCGGAGTAGGACGGAATTAGGGAGAAAATTTAATAGATGGTTGCATATCGAAGTTTTACCATCAATTCGTGCCACTGGCACTTATTCAATTTCATCGGCTAATTCATCAGTTAAATTATCAGTTAATTCTCGTAATTCAAGTGAAATAACGATAAATGAAATTAATGAAGCAATTGAAATAATATTCAAAAATTGCCACATTAAACCAGAATTAATCGCCGGAATTAAATTAAATGCCATTAGTAAATTAAAACCGCAATTAGCTTCTATTATTGAAGAAAGTCGAAAATTATTAATTCAATCTTCAGTTGATGACAGATTATTATTAACTCCTACACAATTAGGTCAAAAAATGGATTTATCAGCAATTAAGGTTAACAAATTATTGATTGAGAAAGGATTACAAATTAAGAACGTTAACCAGAAATCAAAAAAAGAACCTAGCTATTTGCCCACTGATTTTGGTCAAGAATTTTCCACTTTCACTTTATCTACTGGTAGTAATGGTGATTCTACTAGCTATCAGCAATTAAAATGGTTTGACTCTGTTCTTACTCTTTTTTCTTAACCTAATTAATAGTCATTAATTTT
>CAJHXH010000481.1_pt1 | contig 11004 bp, 5 predicted proteins | sample 9198571 | NCBI WGS metagenome assembly CAJHXH01 (sample SAMEA7708301, study PRJEB35096) | sediment metagenome | biome: marine neritic benthic zone biome [ENVO:01000025]; feature: sediment [ENVO:00002007]; material: shallow marine sediment [ENVO:03000034] sea grass bed [ENVO_01000059] ... | reverse complement strand
TTGTCAGTGGCAGTTTGGACAAGACAGTGCTGTTGTGGGATACCAAATCCGGTGAGATTGTTCATACTTTTCAAGATCATACAGATTGGGTCATTGCGATCGCCTTTAGCCCCGATGGCAAATATATTGTCAGTGGCAGTTTGGACAAGACAGTGCTGTTGTGGGATACCAAATCCGGTGAGATTGTTCATACTTTTCAAGATCATACAGATTGGGTCATTGCGATCGCCTTTAGCCCCGATGGCAAATATATTGTCAGTGGCAGTTGGGACAAGACAGTGCGGTTGTGGGATACGGAATCCGGTGAGATTGTTCACACTTTTAAAGGTCATACACTTCCTGTCTATGCGATCGCCTTTAGCCCGGATGGCAAAAAGATTGTCAGTGGCAGTTTCGACAACACAGTGCGGTTGTGGCGGAATTACTCTTGGCAAGAGGCTTTAACAGAGGGATGTAATCAATTACAATTTCATCCTGCTTTGGCTGCCTCTAAAAATGAAAATGAGTCAGCAGGAGAAGCCTGTCTCAAGTATGCAGATTGGGAAGATAAAGCAAAAGCTGAGTTTCGGGGGAGACCAGGTTTGGCACCAGCACAAAATGAGCAAAATGTCAAGGGTTCTGTTGCAAAATTTAATGAAGCTCAAAAACTCGATTCCAGTATAGATTCAAAGGTATGGAAAGCAAAAGCAGGACGACTGGTAGCACCATTCAAGGTAGAGGAGGGAGGAAAGCTAGCAAAAGAAGGGAAAATAAAGGAGGCAATTTCTGCTTATGAAGAGGCTTTAAAATTAGATCCTAATATTGATCTTAATCCAGACACAGACGCGATCGAAAAAGATCCCAAAGCCGTTGCCGAAAAATTGCAGCCCTAACTAAGTAGCGTAGAAGTCCTACGAGCAACTTTTAGAGGTGCTTATGCTTGGTGAATATTAGGCTATCGCCTGTAGGGTGCGTTAGGTTGCGATCGAATTTTACTTTTAAAGAGAAAAAATTTACCGTAACGCACCACCGTTAAACTTCATCGTCGGTGCATTACGCTCTCGCTAATACACCCTACTTTTCAAGTACTTTTATTATTTATTTCGGCAACTTTTTTAACTTCTTGAAGAGGTAAATCTAAACGAGTAGCAATTTCTTCCACTGTCATACCGAATTGGATTAAAAGGGGTACGGTTTTAAGTTTGCCTTTGATTTCACCTTCTTTGATGCCTTCAAGTTTAACATCTTGAAAATAACGAGTGTCTTTTAATTGATCATAAGTAAACATAGCTTCAATTTCCTCCCTAGTTAAATTGTTCAATTTATAAACTAATGCTGTCTGTATTAATTCTAGAACTTTTGTTTGTCTTTCAGCATTTATCTCTTGTTGAGGAATTTTCGTAAATGCTTTTTGGGCAATGGGAATCGCTTCTGAATCTTTACTCACCGTTAAGGAAATTAAATCTAAGGCAATTGATGAATCTTCTCTGATTTCTAATTCATCCAGATAAAAAATTCTAATTTTACCCCCTTCGAGTAAAGATTGATATTGAATGGGCAAACCAAAATCAATTTTCCTTGATTCAAATAAAGCTACTGCCAACCAATCATTTTTCGGTTGATATTGCCCCAAATAAACAAAAATTTCAGCCATAAATCGCCACCAAAAGTAATCCCTTTTCTGAAATTGTACTTCAACAAAATAAATTAGTTTATCCACTTCCTCTTCTGGAGGCAGAAAAATTCCATCAAAACTTCGTGCTAATTCCTTGATTTCCCGTGACGAAAATCGATAACCAGATAGAGGCGGTTGATTTAATAATTCAAAGAGGAGATTAGGAAAGGTGAGAAAGAGTTGGTAAAAAAGAGTATCAGTTCGCATTGTTTGGTTATCATTGGTTTAAACTTTTATCTTAGTTTAATTTTCACCAAAAAAGCGATCGGGGTTAATCAGGATTATGCGATCGGTTTAACCCCCCTAGCCCTGCCTTGAAAAGGGGGGAATTTGAAAGGCGATCGGTTTTGGTTGAATGGCGATCGGGTTTAACAGTGTTAAACCCCTACGAAATCGATGACTCTGTTGTTTAATTCGGCGAAACCTTTATTCAACGGTAGGGGCACTCCGGCCGTTCGCCCTTACAAATGTCCAGTAAAATCAATTGCCAACAGTATCATAAATTGACAAGGAACCAATAGCGATCGTTAACTAAAGTTAACTAATTTAAACTATTAGAGTTCAATTTATTGAACGTAAGCTATTAGCAATGAAATTAATTTCATTGTGAGATAAAGAAAGAAAAATAGCGTAGAATATAATGCTTTCTTTCGCTTAAAGTCATCACCCCACATAAACCCAGAATAAGCGATCGGGTTTTCAACTCCAGTGGCGATAAACAGGCAAGATGCCCGTTCTACGGTCTTTTTCCTTCGCTCGGATTTGGTTTGAAGGCGATCGCACCTACTTAAGCTATTGATGGAGATCTTGTTGGCACGAGAAAGTTATAATGTGGTTATGAACTTCGGAAGTTGCTAAAATTGATTTTATGTCACAATATGACAAAAGAAAATAAGGGATTGCCCCATGCCTTCGTCGTCATGCCCTTTGGCAAAAAAAAAGGTCCAGATGATAACTGGATTGATTTCAATAGTATCTATCAGGACTTAATTAAGCCCGCCTTGATTGAAGCTGGTTTTGATCCTTTTCGAGCCGATGAAGAAAGTGTCAGTGGGGACATCTTAACTGATATGTTTCAAGAACTTTTGCTTGCAGATCTCGTTATTGCCGATCTCAGCATTGATAATGCTAACGTTTTTTATGAATTAGGGGTGCGTCACGCCCTACGCAAACGGGGACTGATTCACATTCAGTGCGGCCGAGCTTATATGCCTTTCGATATTTTCAACGTCCGTACTCTTCCCTATCATTGCGACGAGAATGGACAGCCCGATCGCCAATACTTGGAAAAAGATAAACAGGCGATCGCCAAAATGGCTCGTGCTACTTGGGAATCAAACCATCATAGCATTCACAGCCCCATTTTCAATTTACTCAATGGATTGGCAGAACCCGATCGCAAATCTCTACGTACTCCCCTAGCCATTGGCTACTGGGATGAATACAACAATTGGCAGAAACTGGTAAGGATTGCTCAACGAAAAGATTGCATTGGTGACGTTTTGCTGTTAACCGAAGAAGTCAGCAACCCCTTAATTAAATCCGAGGCGATCGCAGAAGCGGGAAAAGCCTTAAAAAACCTAGGAAATTATCAACTCGCCCTCAAGGAATATCGAACTGGTTTAGAGTTTCAGCCAAAAAATTCCGAATTCCGGCTCGAAGAAGCCTTTCTCCTAGGCAGATTGAGACGATATGAGGAAGCAGTAGTACAATTAGAGTCGTTCCTGCAAGATGAACCCGCCAATATCGAGGCCATTTCCTACTTAGCTCGCATTTACAAAGAAATGTGGAAGGAGCGATGGACGGAAAGTTCTGAGCCACCAGAGCGTCTCCACAAAGCTTACGAATCTGTCCACTTACTCTACAAAGCTATTGATACTTACCTGCAAGGGTATTGTCTCAATCAGAATCATTACTATTCCGGCATCAACGCCCTGGCTTTATCGTCTGTTCTGAAGCATTTAGCACCGTCAGCTAACAAGAATAGAGATCCAGAAGAGAAAGCCATTCTTGAGCAGTTACCTGTCCTCACAGGAGCCGTTCAGTTTAGTTTGGAAAGTGCAGCTAAACATGATGCTAACAATGTTTGGGTATTCCTCTCCTTGGGCGATCTAGCCGTATGTACCGCCCGCTCACATCAACAAGTCACCAGAGCCTATAAAAAGGCACTTAACCTGCTCTGGAACAATAAATTTGCCTTAAAATCTACACTAGAGCAATTAGAACTTTTAAAATCCCTTAATTTCCGAGTTGAATATGTTAAGGCTGGCCTTGATGTCCTTGAGGCAGAATTGGATAGAATAGAAAGTCAAGAAAAAAAGAACTCCTCCCAGACAGTTGACAAACCTATGCAAGTTTTCATTTTTTCCGGTCACATGATTGACAGTCCTACTCGATCGCCACCTCGGTTTCCGGCTGAGATGGAAAAGGAGGCACAACAAAAAATTAAAGAGGTACTCGATCACCTCGAAGCCAATGCCAACGATCTGGCGATCGCTCCGGGGATAGCTTGTGGGGGAGATATACTGTTTATAGAAGCCTGTTTAGAGCGACAATTGAAGGTTGAAGTTTATCTGCCTTTTGAACCGGCTGAATTTATTGACCAGTCAGTCCGCTTTGCGGGTGATAATTGGGTAGAGCGTTTCTATAAGATTAAGAATCATCCTAATGTTACGATTCACCTGCAATTGGAACAAATCGGACCAGTACCTCAAGGAGACGATCCCTTTGAGCGAAACAATCGTTGGGCGTTTTATTCAAGTTTGATTTACGGGATAGATAAGGTGCGGCTGGTAGTACTATGGAATGGCAAAGGCGGTGATGGACGTGGAGGCACTGCCGATATGGTTAAGCAAGTTCGTCAATTGGGGGGAATTGTCGAACATTTAGATACAACTAAGTTTGATTATTGGCAAAGAGAAGAAAAGGGAAAGAAATAGGTATATACTGAGATCTTGCACCAGTACAATGATACTCAAACTTTTTAGGCAACCCCCCTATAATCCCCCCAAGGGCAAAGGGCAAAAGGGAGAGAAAAAGAGATATTAAGGGAATTTATAGCTAAAAAACAATATTTAACTCCAAAAGAGCTGTCTTTAACCCTTAATACCTCTTTCTAAATTCTAAATTCGCTCATTCTAAATTCTTTTGAGCTTCCTTGTCACAAACCATTGAAAAAACCTACTTCAGAAAATCCTGAAAATGAGTTTCTTTAACTTTTTGTTCGGCGATCGCTATACCAACTTTCTGGAGTTCATCGATGTTTTCTACAGAATCCATTTGTTCAACATCTTCCTCATTAATATCTTCTAAACCCAATTCATCTAATCCAGCCCGAGTGAGTTCAGCATTGTATCGAGCATAACTAAATAAATTTTGAGTATTTCCAGGACCCCATAACTCAAGCATTTCACCAAGTTCAAGATCGATGAGATCCCCTGCCAAGCATTTGCCAAATATTCTACATAAAATATCTTGCTGAACTTGAGAAGCATACATCAAAGCTAAGGGGATTGAAGTCGCATTATAAGTTAGACCCATATTACCTAAGGTGAGATCTTCTCTATAGCTAGGAGTTAGTCCAGTCCCCAAAGAGACTAAAAGCATTTTATCTTCCCCTACATCCCAATTCAATTTATAGGGTTGAGTCGTTGCCATCAAAAAAAGTTGAAAAGCAGGATTATTGAAAGGTGTAACTCCTCCATCTACAAACACAAAAGGGTCTTGATTTTTGCCTCTGGCTTCGATTACTTCTGGAGGGAAAAAAGTAGGAGCGGCGGTGCTGGCACGGATCAGCCTCCATAAGGGGAGATCGAGATTACAATCTTCACTAGATCTATCATTGTACTTAGCTAGAGGATTATTGGAAATTGGCCAAGGAGAATCTGTATTAGCATTCCGCATTACCATCATTAGTAATGTTTTGAGTTTTTTACTACCGAGGGTTTCTTCTCCAAAAACGGTTTTTAGTTGATTAGCTAAATTTTCGTCCTTATATTTGTAATAGTAACGTTTACGAAAACGAGCTTTATCAAACATCATTTTGCCGCTATTGATGTAAAACTCGCGAATTTTTTCAACTCTCATTCCGATAGATAAACAAGCTGCAATAATCGCTCCTGTGCTAGTACCAGCAATATAATCAAAGTAATCCGCCAGAACGAAGTTGTTATCTTTGTTCAGTTTTTCTTGCAGAATTTTTTCGATCTTGGCTAAAACTTCTACGGTGATAATGCCGCGAATACCGCCACCATCTAAAGCCAGAAGTTTGGGCTGTTGAGTTTTGGGTTTTGTTAAGTTTTCTAGATTATTCATATTTTCCTATTGCAGATTTAGAGTTTAATTACAATAATTGCAATCACCAAAAGACCATTAAGCAACTATAACATGTAAATAATGCATTTTTTTACTTAAGCAAAAAGAGCTACATTACGCCATAATCAATACTGCGGGGAAGCTTGTCAAAAACGTTATTGTGGGAGGAATTCAGAATGTAGAAGAGGTTTATCACCCTAAGTGCAAGATCTGAGTATTACCTACCTTTTTACCCACAAATTCCCACAAAAACTCACAGACAAATCTAGTTTTTATGGTTAATATATTTATTAATTAAGTTATAGCAACGGACAGGTTCGTTAGTACAAAACAAAACGGACACAATGTAGAACAGGCATCTTGCCTGTTTGTGTAATATAAAAAAAATAGGTAAACTGCTATAATCAAAAAATGAGCCAACGGTGAGTCTGAATAATCTATCATATTGAAGAAAGGAAGAGTAAAATGAAAAATTTTTTTGATGCCTTTATCTCCTACGGGCGAGCCGATAGTAAAGCTTTTGCCACTAAACTTAATGAACAATTAACAGCACAAGGATTCAATGTTTGGTTTGATCAAAATGATATTCCTCTAGCTGTAGATTTTCAAGAACAAATTAATGATGGCATCGAAAAAGCCCATAATTTCCTTTTTATAATAGCCCCCCATTCGGTAAATTCTCCCTATTGTCTCAAAGAAATTGAACTGGCAATTAAGCATAATAAGCGTATTATTCCTCTGCTTCATGTTGAGCAAATAAATCAAGAAATTTGGCAAGAAAGAAACTCGAATAAAACTGAAGATGACTGGAAAGAATACCAAGCAAAAGGACTCCATTCTAGTTTTGATAATATGCACCCAACCATTGGCAAAATCAATTGGGTTTATTTTCGGGAAAAAGAGGATAATTTTGAAACTTCATTAACAGGTTTAGTTGAAGCTATCCAAAAAAATGCAGATTATGTTCAACAGCATACTCAATATTTAATTCAAGGTTTAGAGTGGCAGAAAAATCAGCAACAAACTAATTATTTATTAGTGGGGGAAGAAAGACACGAGGCGGAGGCTTGGTTAAAACGAAGATTTACTGATCAACAACCCCCTTGTATTCCCACTGATTTGCAATGTGAATTTATTAGTGAAAGTACCAAGAATGCTAATAATTTACTGACGCAGGTTTTCCTAGCATACTCAGATAAAGATGAGGGCATTAAGGAGAAAATCCGCAAGACGCTGATGCGTGAAGGTTTGACAATTTGGAGGAATAAGACAGATATTAAAACGGGGAGTGCCTTTCAGGAGGCAATTAATCAAGGACTCGAAGGGGCGGATAACTTTGTTTATTTGCTCTCTGCAGATAGTCTGGAATCCCCATACTGTCAACAAGAATTAGCCCACGCTTTTGCTAATAATAAGCGTATCATTCCTTTGCTGATTGATGGTAATTTGGAGAACCCCTCAACTCTCCGTGAAGAAGAGATCCCCCCAACCCCCCTTGAAAAGGGGGGCAATAATTGGACGGAACTATATAACCAGTTAAAAGAATTACAATTTATAGATTTTACTGGCCATGAAGATGCCGATAAATATCAGATTGCTGTTGATAAGTTATTAGCTGAAATCAAAAAAGATCCGTCCTATTATGAGAAACATAAAACTCTTTTAGTCAAGGCTTTGAAATGGCAAAGACAAAATCGTAACCCTAGCTTATTATTACAAGGTTATAACCTGCAACAATTTGAAGCTTGGTTCAAAGTAGCTCAAAAAAGAAATGATTATCCCCCACTACCTTTACAAGAGGAGTTTATTACTGCCAGTCTTAATAAACCGGAAGAGGCTTCCTTAGAGGTTTTTATTTCCTATTCAAGAACAGATTCAGATTTAGCTCGTAAATTAAATGATAACTTGCAAGAGTTAGGCAAAACCACTTGGTTTGATCAGGAAAGTATTGCCACAGGAAGCGATTTTCAGCAAGAAATTTATCGAGGTATTGAAAGTTCGGATAACTTTCTCTTTATTATTTCGCCGAAATCAGTCAATTCCCCCTATTGTGCCTCGGAGGTGGAATATGCCCAAAAATTAAATAAACGGTTTGTGACTATTTTGTATCGTCCTTTATCTGCCAAAGATAAACAAAAATTACCTCCTGCTTTGGCGAGTGTACAATGGCTTGATTTTAATCAACATGGGGGGGAATTTGCAGCTAATTTTAATGAATTAGTGAGAACCCTTGATACGGATAGAGATCATGTGAGAAGTCATACAGAGTGGTCACAAAAGGCGTTAAAGTGGCAGAAACGAGATCAGGATGAAGATTTGTTGTTGCGGGGAAGTGAATTAGCGATCGCCGAAAATTGGTTATCTGAAGCCGACAAAAATAACAAACAACCGCCGGCGACTGAGTTGCAACAGCAGTTTATTGAGGCGAGTGGAGAGTTACGCGATCGCATCAAACAAGCTGAAGTAGCCCGCAGACGGCGTGATATCAGAACTGCGTGGGGAATTGCCGCTGGTTCGCTGGTGGCGGTGGTAGTTAGCAGCCTACTTGGTTTTAGGGCTTTGATTGGTGAGAGAAATAGCTTAATCAATCAAGCGAGAGCATCTCAACAATCCGCACAAGCTAATTTACGCTTAAACCAATCATTAGATGGAATGGTTGAGAGTTTACAAGCTGCTAAAGCGTTACAACATCCATTGGTTCAAAATCGTTTGTTACAGCTATTTGGTTCCACTAAGAGACTTCAAGATAAGATCGAAAGTACTTTACAATGGGCAGTCTATCGAGTTAAAGAAACTAACCGCATGATAGAAGATAGCAGAGATAGCAGTATGATCGTCAGGAGTATTGTTAGTCCTACGAATAGTCCAAATGAGCAAATTATTGCTATTGCAGGAGAGGATGGAAGCATAAAACTTTGGGATTTACAAGGAAAAAAATTAGCATCCTGGCAAGGAGATAATAAACGAGTCTGGAGTCTGGCGTTTAGTCCAGATAACCAGATCTTAGCAAGTTCTGGGGAAGATGGAACTGTTCGCCTTTGGGACTTACAAGGGAAGCAGTTAAAGGAATTGCCTGGACATAAATCTCAAGCACGTTTTGTCACGTTTAGTCGAGATGGTAAAAGAATAGCTAGTGTAGGAGGACAAGATGGCATACTTCGTTTGTGGAATAGGGAAGGAAACTCTTTTACTGCTTGGCAAGCAGATGACATGAAATTTCTCAAAACTGTTGATTTTCATCCTAATAATCAGCCTCTTGTTACAGCAGGAAAAGAAGGAAACATCAAAATCTGGAATCTAGACGGTAAACTTTTAAAACAATTAGATTTTCATGCTTGGGGGGCTTTTTTTAGTCCCGATGGAAAATATATTGCTGCTGCTGGTGATAATGGCTATATCAGCGTTTGGGAATCTCAAAATGTGTTATGGGATTCTGACGATCAGATAGACAAAAAACAATGGCAAGCTCATGAAGGTCCGATCTGGAATGTCGCTTTTAGCCCCAATAGTCAACAAATTGCCAGTGGAGGAGATGATGGAAGTGTACGAATATGGGACTTAAAAGGTCAACAATTAGCTGAATTTAAAGGACATATTGGACCAATACGGAGTGTTAAATTTACTGCTGATGGTAAACATTTAGTTAGTTCAGGGGATGATGGTACCACTCGTTTGTGGAACTTCTCAACTCAGCCATTAGATAATCAAGATTCAGATTCTTCTAAAGAGCGTGAAGAAAAAATTGATAAGGATTGCAAGAAGATGGCAAGAAAAATACTTGACAAAGACAAGTTTATCGATTTCAATGATTGTGTTTTTAGCCCAGACGGGAAATTATTCGCGAGTGCTGGTCATGGGAGTGCTGGTTATAAGGAGAAAAAAGATGGTAAGGGAAACAATAAGATAATTGTTTGGAATCTAGAAACTGGGGAAAAATTGAACACTTTTCAAGACCATGTTGGTCCAGTCTTGAAGATCAACTTCAGTTCAGATTCTAAACGATTAGTGAGTGCTGGAGATGACAAGACAATTCGGGTTTGGGAAAAGGTTAACGAGAAAAATAAGGGAAAATATAGTGCAATTTTTCAAGTTTATGAAGAAGGAATTCCAAGTGCTTGGAAAGACAGTAATGATGAATACAAAATTACAGCAGTAATATTTAGTCCCGATGTCAAGAGAATTATAAGTAGTGATAATAATGGTTATATAAGGTTTTGGGATTTAAAACAAAAGCAACAAACAGCCATTTGGAAAACCCATCGTAGTGCTATTAATGATCTTGATTTTTCATCAAATGAAGTTTTATTGGCTACGGTAGGGAAGGAACTTACTATAAGATTGCCAATTGAATCATTTGAAGAATTGCGATCGAAGAGTTGTGATATAGTGAGTGATTATCTGAAGAATAAACCTGAAAAAGATAGTGACAGAGATCTCTGTGACGGCATTGGTACTCAAAAGTAAAGTAACCCTAGAGGCTTTAAATCTATAATTATTTGTAAAAAAAAATATGAGCTTAAATAAACAATGAAACTCACTGCTAAATTGACGGCGGATTGGGACTATAAAAACTCATCGGGAGTTCCTGCTGATAAATTACACGAATCAGCTTCAAATAGTAGCGACTATATTCAATTCCTCTCCAGTGAATTAACTGAGAAAAATATCGATAACATATATCAACTAGAAAAACTTTTCCGAAAATCCTAATTTATCATAATGGGAGCAAGAATACCCCAATGTCCATGACTTGGGGATGAATTGCGACCCAATCCCTTCAGCCCGATAGGGCATCCTCATAAAAAAATAGTTGACAAAAACAAATTCGTCAACTATAATCAAAAAAGTTTAAAAACAGTTCTTGTTTGAGTTTTGAACTTAGTAACAATGATATTAGCCCATAAGTACAAGTTAAAGCCATCAAAAACCCAACAAGAAATAATGAGACGTTGGTTGGCTATGCTCCGCTCACATTACAACTTTTGTTTAAGGGATAGGATGGACGCTTATGAACAAGTAACACAGCCAAAATTAGG
>CAJHXH010000680.1_pt1 | contig 11007 bp, 7 predicted proteins | sample 9198571 | NCBI WGS metagenome assembly CAJHXH01 (sample SAMEA7708301, study PRJEB35096) | sediment metagenome | biome: marine neritic benthic zone biome [ENVO:01000025]; feature: sediment [ENVO:00002007]; material: shallow marine sediment [ENVO:03000034] sea grass bed [ENVO_01000059] ... | reverse complement strand
GTAGTGAGGGCTTTAGCCCTTATAGCAAAAACGTTTGAAACCCCTAAAGGGGTACGGGCTTAATATATTAAGCCCCTACAAACTTTGCTTTATTTAGGTTGAACTACTTATCAATCAACCGCCTTGTCAATTTATTGCAAGGAACCAAAAATGATCGTTAACTAAAGCTTGCCCCGAAGCTCGTGGAAGGGTTAACTAATTTAAACCATTAGAGTTCAATTTATTGAACGTAATCTATTAGCAATGAAATTCATTTCATTGCGAGATCAAGGAAGATAAATAGCTATAGCAACCACAAGAGGGCAACCACAAGAGTTGCCCCTACCCTGTACCCCCACCGACAATTTTTAGATCGAACTGAATCTTAAATAATACCTTCACAAAGAGTCCGATCGCCTTCCTCAACTGTAGGATTATTCTGTAAATAACCCTGTACCCAATTACAGCCTTGACTAACTAAAGCGTCTAAGTTTTCAGCATTTTCTAGATTCCATAGAGTCACCGTATTGTCATTGCCAGCAGAAGAAAGAATATTGCCATCTGGGCTAAAGTTTAATCCGTGAATCGTGTTTTCATGTCCTCGTAAAATTCCGATCGCAGTTCCATCATCAGTACGCCATAATCTTACGGTATGATCTTGGCTGGATGAAGCCAAAATTTGACCATTAGGGCTAAAAGTAACTCCTTTAACTTTGTCTGTGTGTCCTATGAGGGTATGCAACAAATTACCATCTAAATCCCAAAGTCTGATGGTGCGATCGTGGCTGGCAGAGGCGATCGTTTTCCCATCTGGGCTAAAAGCGACAGCATGAACCCAATTAGTATGTCCTTTAATAACTTCAATTAGGCGGCCATCTGCACCCCATAGTCGTACAGTTTTATCATGACTTGCTGAGATAATAAACTTACCATCAGGGCTAAAAATAGCACTGTGTACAACATCGGTATGCCCTCGGAGAGTTTTGAGCAAATTACCATCTAAGTCCCATATTTTGATTGTGCCATCTCCACTGCTAGTAACAAAGGTTTTCCCATTTGGGCTGAAAGAGATTCCGTAAACCCGCCCACTATGACAGATTATAGTTTTTATCAGATTTCCTTTGCGATTCCACAATCTAACCGTACCATCCCAACTCGCAGATGCTAAAATTTGACTGTTAGGACTGAATGCTAAACCATGAACTAAATCTGTATGTCCTGTTAAGGTTTTGATTAGTGTGCCGTCTCGTTTCCTTAATTTGATTACTTGATCAGCCCCTCCAGAAGCTATTAACATACCATCAGGACTAAATACAGCATCGTAAACATCTCCCCGATAATCAGAAAATTTTTCCTGCCAAATACCATTAGACTGCCAGATTCTAATCGTACCATCAGCACTAGCGGTAGCAATAGTTTGACCATTGGGACTGAAACTGAGATCATAAATACCATCTTGATGCCCTTTAAATATTTGCACGATCTCACCATCTAAATTCCATAACTTCACCGTTGTATCCCCTCCCACTGAGGCAATGGTATTGCCATCAGGGCTAAATTTCATTTGATATATTATGTTCCCTTCATATTTCTTGAATTTTTCTTTGGAAGTATTATTCAGATCCCAATAACGAATCGTACCATCTTCGCTAGTTGCCGCAATCATCTTACCATCTGGGCTAAAGTTCACACTTAAAACCGATCGATTATAACCGGTGATTGTATTCAGCAGAGTACCACTGCGACTCCAAAGTTGAATCGTGTTACCAGTTGCAGTAGCAATGGTTTGGCTATCAGGGCTAAAGTTGATGTCATGGATTTCACCATCACCAGTAAGCGTCTGTAAAAGGACTCCATCCTTATCCCAAATCTTAACTGTGCCATCAGCACAACCTGACGCAATTAATTGATTATCAGGGCTAAAGGCAACAGTATAAACTTTATCAGTATGTCCCACCAATGTTTGCCGAAATTTGCCATTTTTGTTCCAAAGCCTAACCGTGCGATCGGCACTAGCGGAAGCGATTATTTTTCCATTGGGGCTAAATTTCACTTGATACACTTCATCATCATGCTTTGCCAATGTTTGCCGTAGTGAACCATCTAGATTCCACAGTTTAACGGTATGATCTTCACTAGCAGAAGCAATAGTTTTACCATCGGGGCTAAAATTAACCCCATATACCTTGCCTTTATATGCTTTCAGAGAATTTTGTTCCCGAACAGTGTAAACTGATTCCTGAAGAGCATTAACCACTAATCTGTTTAATTGAGAATCTTCTTCTTTCCATTTTCCCTGTTTAAATTCAATACCTGCTTTTAAGCTAGTCATTAGGGCAGTAAATTTTTGTCCAGAGTTAGAAAGCAATTGAGCAGATTTACTCTCTGATGTGATTAATTGTTGCTCTGCGATAATACTCTTTTGTTCAGCTTGCCATCTCTGACTATTAGCTAAAAAACCTAATCCCACTGCGATTAAAAGAATTATGCTAATAATACCAATCCCTATTTGGGCAAATTTACGGGCTTTTTTTTCTCTTTCTAGCTCCCTTTTTGCTCTTTTTTGTTCTTGTTGTAACTCTTTTTCCTTTGCTTCCACACTCGCTCTAATATATTGAATTTCTCGATCGCTCAAATCAACTTGTCTTCTTTGCAACCAATTAGAGGCTTCTGTCAATTGTAACCCTCTTAATAATCCTCCTCGATCAAATTTACTTTCTTGCCATCGTCTCAAAGATTGTCGTAGTTGTTCTTGCCACAATCGAAAAGAACGATCTTGATTAATCCATTTTCCTAATCTTTCCCAGTTACGAATCAGGGCTTCGTGGATAATTTCTACTGTTTCTCGATCGCCTCCCATCTCCCTGTTTGTCACCACCAATCGCTTATCAGCTAAAAGAATTACTAAATCCCAATCTCTAATTTCTTCTCTTGTCGCTAACCTTCTAGTAGCTTCACCGCCATCTTCTGGGATACTTACTAATTGAATAAATATTTTTTTAGTTCTAGATCTCTGCTCTGAGGAAAGATTAGTATATACTTGTTCGGCATATTGGGCTAAACCTGCTTCCACACCGCCAATTTCCCGATAGGCTTGATGGGTAAATTTAGTATTAACTTGTTTAAACCATAACTGAGTAAGAGCAAATTCCAGTAAAGGTAACTTTTCTGGTGATTCAGCAACATCCTCCAGAATTTTATCACAAAGACCTTCTTCAAATTTCACCCCTAACTGAAAAGCTGGTTTTAAGATCGATCGTTGTAGTTCCTCTTTATTCATCCCACTGAGCAATAAATTAGCATTCTGTAAAGCAGTAGCAAATTGAGGATAATCAATAGCATAACTCAAAAAATCGGCTCTTAAGGTTAAAACCAAGCAAAAATTGGAACTGCTGTTAACCGCATTTAGCAGTAACTCTAAAAAACGACGTTGTTGACTCGGAGAAGAGAGAGTATAAATTTCTTCAAATTGATCGATGATTAAAATAAAACGCTTCTGAGGATTTTGACGGACAAAACAATCAATAATTTGCTGTAAAGATTGGCTATCTTGTTTGAGTTTAATTTCTTTTTCTAATTCAACCTTCGGTGAATCGGACTCTCTGCCAAATAAAGCCTTAGCTAAAGACAGAAAAGGATTATTTCCCGGACGCAAACAGACAATTTTAACTTGCTGTTGTTGTTTTAATTGGGGTATCAAACCGGCAAAGACTACACTGGATTTACCACTTCCCGATGCACCAATGACTGCCACCAAACTATCTCGCTTTACCCTCGCTACTAATTCGGAGGTAAACTTCTCCCTGCCAAAGAAAAATTTAGCATCTTCTTCCCGAAATGTAGATAAGCCAAGATAAGGACAAGGTGGAATACCACCTAAACTCCACCAAGTGGGAAAAATAATCGCCGGGTTTTGGACAATAGTAGGCAACCAACTCGCATTAGGAAATTCCCCTTCTAATCCTTGTAATCTTTCTCGTGCCTGTTTAACGGCTAAATAGAAATCTTCTCCCCTAGCAAAATCAGTTAAAAAATGAGTAAGAAATTCATGTGCTACTCGATCGGGAACAGGTTCACGCATTACAATCATTTGGGGCAGATAAAGCTGTTCCAAAAAACTGGCTAAACCTAAACCATCGCACGAATTGAAAATAGCTAATTTTAGTCCCTTCCCCACCGCTTTTTTGAGAGAATAATATAATTCTTCTAAAGAGAGACTATCTTGTTGATTAATATAAATTCTGCCAGTTTCATTATGGGTATTACTATGCCCTGCAAAAAATAAAATATCCCATTTTTTCTCCCATAATTCGTCGCTGATTTCCTCCCGTTTTGGTTCACTTAAAAAAGTAATCTCAGCATTAGTTAATGTTTTAGTCAATAATTGCTTATCTTTTTCTACATCAATTCCTGTGCTATTACCCAAGATAGCCAGAATAGACATTTTTCCCTGTTTGATTGCGGTAACATTCTGGGTTAATTTTTCGTAGTCATTAGCGGCTAAAGCTATTTCAGCGTAGGGATATTTTTCTAATAACTCCCATAAATGCCAAGGTAATCTGCGTAGTTGCGGGTTAGCGGTGCGAATGAGAATCCTTACTGTTTCATTGGTATCAACTTTTTCCAAAAATTTACGCCAAACAGGTTGAAATTGTGGATAATTTAACCAATTATTAAGCTCTTGCTTTAATTTCCCCGCAAACAAAGCACATTCAGCCTGATATTTCTGAATTGAACCGTCATAAGTGATTTTTTTAGCACCAAGACGATTAGTGGAAGTAGAACTAAAGCTGTTGTAATTAGATTGCCAAAGAGAATATATTTCTTGGAGTTTTGGTGCCGGGGGCAAGTTACCAGAGATTTCTACCTCCTTAGTCTTTTCTTGCTCAGATATAGCTAAGTTTACCTTTAATCTCCGCTCTAAACTTCCATCTAATTTTAGTTCTACAATTTTGGTCATTGAGCTTTATCGGATATAATCTTCTGGAAACAAATATTTAACAATCTCAATCTAACACAAAAAGCTGTTTCCCTTATTTCTTGGACTTTGGACAAAAAAAATTAGGAAGAGCGAATAATACTCAGATCTTGCATCAGTACAAAAATACTTAATAGACAAAGATTGAAAAATCAATTTTGGTATTAGAATTAGAGAAAAGTTAAAAAGCCTAACTTATGTAAGATCGCTTAATAAATGAGGAGTGAAGGAAGGTAGAATATGGTTAGGAGTAAAGGGCAATTACTCCTAATTAATAGAATACTTACTTAATAGGGATTTTAACATGAGTACAGTAACAGAGAATGATTTACAACGGTTAGAAGATTTAATTAACTCCAAATTTGAAGGAGTCGATCGCAAATTTGAAGGAGTCGATCGCAAATTTGAAAAATTATCTGATGAGGTAAATAGCAAATTTGAAAAATTATCTAACGAAGTTAATAGCATCAAAGTTGATATGGCAACCCTCAAAGAAGGGCAAAACGGTATCAATAAACGATTAGATGACACTCAAACTAGCATCAATAAAAGACTTGATAACTTAGATTTTATCGCGCTTGTCTGTAATCGGTGGTGTGGTTTTAGCTCTTTTAGCTGGTTTAGCAAAACTACTTTACCCCAATCTAATTAATTAATCTTCTCACTCAGTAGCTTGAAATATAGCTACTTATTAAGGGATGTTTAGAGTCCGATAATAATTTAATATTTTGTTTATAAATGAACTCTAAAGAATAAAATTCTCTTGGCAAAAATTATTAGATAATTGCAACCTAACACTAAAAGATTCTCCTCTTGTTCCAGTAAACTCAAATTTAAGATTTTTGTTATCTTGACGGGTAGTGGCTTCCATTACAGTATCCCCATCTGATTCTAATAATATTAGTTGTAATTCACTAGGCAAGTATTCTTGTTCTACCTGCGGTAGAATTTCTACTACCACATCTCGATTAGAAGTGGAAGTTTCTGTAACTCTAACTACTAATATTATTGATACATTCTCCAATCCTAGAGAAATTACTCTACCACCTTCAACACCAGAATTTCTAAATGCGGGTGTGAGTGTTGGAGTTTCTAATAATTCAGTTGCCATTTGCCAACCTGCTTCAAACATTCCTTGAAACCAATTTTCTAGATTAATTATCGTTTTTTCTAGAGGTTTTACGGGAACATTTTCCGATTCAGAAATAATATTTGGGAAACTCTTTTCTCGATCGAATGCTTGTCCAATTTTATCTTTCAAGCCCACAGGAGGTGAGATAGGTTCAGCATCACTGGTTAAAATTCCCATAACTGCTAGAGATTGACGGATTTGCTCACCCATAGCCGAAGACGATCGCAATAATTCCTCTACCAAAGCCATTTCTTCTTCATCTAAATCATCTAAAACGTAACCTGCCGCCAGTAGTTCTAATTCATCAGTATTAAATTCCGTAATTGTCATAATTCCTCCTTCTTAGTTATTAGTTATTATATTTAGAAGTCACGTACTCAACATCTAAAACAAGAATTTTTCGTCATTGCGAGCGATAGCGAAGCAATCTCAAAACCTGATGATTTCGTAGAGAGTGCGTAAGTCCTAATATTGTTCTAGTAAAAGTTTTTTTAATCTGACAAATGCTAATCTAACCCGACTTTTAACTGTTCCCACTGGGATATTTAGCTTTTGGGCAATTTGAGTTCGGCTTAATCCCTCAAAAAAGTTCATCATTAAGATTTCTCGTTGTTCTACAGGCAGAAGACTTAATGCTTTTTGTAATTTTTTTTGTTGCTCTTGGCTTTGTACTTCTTCTAGAGGAAGATTGGCAGAGGAACTTTCATACATATATTTTTGCCATCGATCGAGAAATTTTTGGGTAGTTTTGCCTTTACGCAGTTTGTCGATCGCACGATGACGAGTTAACAAACCTAAAAAGCTTTTCAAACTTCCACGATGGGGCTGATAATCATTTCGTTGCCACAAAGTAACAAAAACATCTTGGGTTAACTCTTCTGCATCAGCACTATTTTGTAAAATCCTAAATGCCACACTATAAACTAATCCAGCATAACGATCGTATAAAACCTCCATAGCCTGTTTTTCGGAGGCTCTCAAACGACTTATTAATTCGGAATCGGGGGCATCTTTTAATTTCATCTCAATAAAAATCAATAAATTGATTGTATTTTATCCCAACGATAGATGAAAAATCAAAATGGAGAAAAATTCCCCCTCATTTTTTTAGGAAGAATTGAAACTCAAAATTGTTATTTAGCCGGCATCAATAACTTTATGAAGAGTGATTTGTTCATGATCTGGGGAGGTGTATTTTACTTCCTTCGTCCATAAATCTAACTGGATATAATAGTCTTTATTCTTTGCTTTTAGGTAAATTGACCATTCATCTCGTCTCAGTTCCTCAAAAAGTAAATGGTTATTTTCACTCCATGTTCTGTAATCTCTCTGGACAAAAAAACCATCTGAGTATTTAACTTTGGATGCCATCCATCCATTAATGCGATTGGGTTTCGCTGATTTGATTTGATATAGAACAAATTGTCTATTGGGATCGGAATACTTAACCTCCATTGTCCAAAGATCGAGTTGAATAGAAACGTCACGATTGTTAGATTTAAGATACACTGACCACTCATCCCGATTTACCTCTCGAAAAGTATGCCTACCATCAGAGTTATTTTCAACCCATTTTTTCCCATTTAACTTAACAAATGCACCCCCATTATATGCCACCAAATTTGCATTCCATCCTTTTACCCTTGAGGTTTTGTGGTGGTTTTTAGTGTGATTATTTGTAAGCTGTTCGGCAATTATTAGATTAGTTGCTTTAATGGTCAGGGTTTCGTTTTGTTCAGCTTGAGCGACATTACTGGTAACTAATACCACTCCTCCAAAAATTGAAGCCAAAGTTGCACTGCTATATTTTAAAATGCGATGTAGATTTGTTTTTTTTGTGGTTAAGTTCATAATTTTCTTCCTTGTATATAGAATTAATTTAGATACCCTTCTCAGGCTGTAATTAGTATGCTGGTTTAGGTAAAATTGGATCATCTTACAAAAGTTTTCATCTTTGTAAATCAGATTAATGATGGTGGGCAATGCCCACCCTACTTAAGGACTACTTAAAGACTGGTAGGAATTCACCCCCGACGCGATTGGGAGTAATCCCATTATCACCATTACCAAAAATTAACGAGTTCCCATTGCGATCAAAGTTATTGTTTCCCGGAGTTAGGGGCAAGGCTTGTCGGCTATAACCTGGACCAATTTTGGAATCGAAAAGAACTAAAGGTGCATCAAGAGAGAAGAATTGATCTTGTTGATTAAAACCCACAAACTCTTTCTTTCGTACCAATTGTCCAGACTTATTGGTATATTGAATCTCGTAATTTACGCCTATACCCGACTTATTACCGACGACATACGTCTGGCCGCTTTGTTTTTGAACGCTTTGTTGAGCTTGAGCTAGATTATTAGGAATCAATATTGTGCCTCCTAACATCGAAGCCAAAGCTGCACTACTGAACAAAGCGTGGCGTAGATTCATTCTTTTTGTGGTTAAGTTCATAATTTTTTCCTTTGTATATAGAATTGATTTAATTCATCTGTTTGATTTGTTATTAGTACGCAGGTTTAGATGAAATTGGATCACATCAATTCAGAGAATTTTAGTTCTAAGCTCAATACAAATAGGTTAAAATCTTTTCAGGTATAGACTTCTAGATAGATAGCTTCTTACATAAGAAAAGGAATCATAGTTGTGAGAGGAAGATGCGGAAATATTAGGCGATATTAATCTACTGGTGCAAGATCTCTGTTTTATGTTCACTATAAGCAAATTAGTCAATCACTCTACTGTTATCTTCAGCTAATAGTCAGCTATGATTAACTAATCAATGGATTAAGAAATTAAACTGATTGGTCTAAAAATTTCACATATCCCCGTTATTATTAAAGATTAAGATATAAGGTCAAAGATGACAAAAAAATAAAAATAGGTTATCTAGTGGCAAAAAAAAAGAAACATAATTTCTTATTTCAAGCCGAAGACTTGAGGTGCTTGGCTAACTCTAAATTTTAAATTCTAAATTCTAAATTCTTTATGACTTCTAAGACGGAAACTAAATTTTATCCTACCATTCGACCCATAGTAGCGACCTCTCTTGATGGTATTGCTTTTAAAAATAACAATTTATATGTGATCGACTCTAGAAATGGTTATCTTCTCAAAATTAATCCTGATAACAGCACCTGCAAAATAATTAATCATTCTGATTGGGAAGATTATATTGGTGCGAAAGGATTATGCCTCACCGAAACCGAAATTTGGTTTATTGCCAGAGAAAGTGTCTATTATTGTGCCATTCAATGGCAAGATGGAGAATTGGTAATTGTCAGCCCGCCAAAACACGCCTTCCTTTTATCCTATATGGCTAACGGCATTGCTGTTTGGGAAAATACTATCTATCTAACTTGTTATAAAAGCGGCAAGATTCTCGTTTATAGTAAAGACGGCAAACAAATTACTTCTTTTTATGCCCCTGGTATCGGCAGTGAAAATATCACCATCAAGGAAGATGAACTTTGGGTATGTGACCATACAGAACAAACTGTATATTGCTTAGACAGAGCCACAGGATCAACTAAATACACAATCATAACTCCTTTTGAATCACCTACTGCTCTTAGCTTTTATCAAGATCCAGAAACAGGTAAGGAAGTTTTATATATAGCCTATACAGACCAAGAAGCTTATATTAGAGATAATCCTAATGTAGAACCTAATCACGAATTATTATACCGCGATCGCACTTTCATTCACCCCTTATACTTTAAATACGATCAAGAAAATAAACATACCTTATCCAACGGCTTCTTGATAGAAATCACTTACCTAGAGGAACTTTCACCCCTAGATCCCATTGAACTCAAAGATTTAGAATGGCGTATAGCATTACCCACAGAAAGTGACAGACAGAAAATTATTAGTGTTGAACCAGTTGGATTGCCATATATAGAAGAAAATCAAAATGGTGAGAAAGTAGCCCTGTTCAAATTTCCCCAATTTACTGCAGAAAAAAGATTTGTCTTTGGTTGGCGTGCGGTTTTAGAAGTTTGGGGCATCAAATATCAAATTAAACCTCATCATTGCGAAGCATTACCACCATTATCTCCCGAATACGAAAGCAAATACCTGATCGACGATGATAATCTTGCCATGAATACAGAAGTGATTTTAACTGCGGCAGAATCAGCGAGGGGAACAGAAACCAACCCTTTACGTAAAATGTATAGTATTCGTAACTATGTTTATGATCATCTCACCTACGGAATTAAACCTCATATTGATACACCAGATCTAGTCTTAAAAAGAGGAGTTGGCTCTTGTGGGGAATACTTAGGTTTACTATTAGCTTTATCTCGCTTAAACGGAATAGCCTGCCGTACCGTCGGGCGATACAAATGCCCCTTAAAAGTGCTCAACTTTGGTGTGCCACTGATTCCTGATTTTAACCATGTATGGATGGAGTTTTATCTTCCCAATATTGGTTGGCTACCCATGGAATCAAACCCCGATGATTTGGACGATGGTGGCCCTTATCCTACTCGCTTCTTTATGGGCTTGTCATGGTATCACGTAGAAATGGCAAAAGATTTACCCTTTGAAACATTGATTAGTGAAGGAAGTCCAGTTAATAAAGAGACAACATCTATTGGGCAATTAGCCTTAAATCATGTTTCTTTTACCATAATTGAAGAATTACAACCAACATAAACCCAAGATTAATAAATTTAGAGGTTTAACGGCTTTGTTGCCTGAATACCTCAAAGCCTTTTATTTAGATAATTTGGCTCTTCTACAGTAGTTATGATAAATTAATCAAAAATAATGCTTATAACGGTTAGAGCATAAAGTTTATGGCAAGAGAAAAATGTAATTGTTATAAATTTACACTTTCTCTTTCACCTAACACCTAACAACTAATACCTTTTACCTCTTTTAGCTAATAACTTATCATACTCAAAGCAGAAG
>CAJHXH010000322.1_pt1 | contig 11047 bp, 9 predicted proteins | sample 9198571 | NCBI WGS metagenome assembly CAJHXH01 (sample SAMEA7708301, study PRJEB35096) | sediment metagenome | biome: marine neritic benthic zone biome [ENVO:01000025]; feature: sediment [ENVO:00002007]; material: shallow marine sediment [ENVO:03000034] sea grass bed [ENVO_01000059] ... | reverse complement strand
TAGCTATGAAGTTTGTCTTGCAAAGATTATAGAGATACAAAAATTAATTTTTTTGATTTGGTGCTTTTATTTTCACCTAACACCTAATACCTAATACCTAACACCTGTTTTAGCTAATAATTTATCACAGCCAGTCTGGAAGAGCCAATTTTTATTGAGAAAACTGGAGAAAAAAGAATAAATAGTCAATGGAACCATTGTTATTTCAACTAAAAGGATTAAGAAGTTTAGAAGAAGTTTTAACCGCAGTAGGAGACTCATTCAAATGAAGTCATAAAGTACCTAAATTTTCAGGAACTAAAGACAATTACATTTTTTTCAAACAAAAATTCGCTATAGTCAGCTAGATCGTCTAATCCTAAGAAGTTTAATAAGATTTCGGCGACCAACCACACAGTTGTTTTAAATAGCAATATTCTCCATGACCTATTCATTGGTTTAACCTCCACTTTTTCAGTAACTAAGAAAAGTTATTTATTTTGATTACTATCTCTATCTTAAAAAACAGGAGTTCGTTTTGTCTGTGAGAAAATGTGAGATAAAGTAAGATCTTTTCCCATACTACTTTGAATTCAAACTAGATCCATCCTGTGCCATTAACTGTTCTGGAAAACCAGTAGAAAATAGATTAAAGTTGAAATGCGATCGCCTCCCTCTTTCCTCTTAATTGAAGAATAATGAAAGTGATCGCTTGATATTGTCCGCAACCAGAAATTAATAGATGATATAGCAGTTGCCATATTTCTTAGGACAGATTGAGATTTTTTACTCTCGGTGGTGAATGACAAATACGAGTTAGTAAAACGTCCTAACTTATTCTGTCTATTGGTACCATAATATTGTCAATATCGTCATAGGTTAGAATATCCAAGTAATAGTCGGTGTAGTTTCCATCAACACTGCGGACTTCTATATAATGCACGCCTTTGTTGGTAGGTTGGGTAATGATCCATTCAGGATCATTTCCACTGTTCTTGGAAGAGGCAATCTCAGATCGGTTTTTATCCTGTAGAGATAAATTTACATCTGCACTTAAATTAGATAACAGAATATCGACAGTGGTAAATTCTTTTAGGTTGAATTTAAAGTAATCGAGGGTATCACCATCACCGATATTAGCGTCATCTCCATCACTAATCAGAACAAAATCATTATTGAAAACTTTACCTAGATTATGAGCTTGTTGGTGAGTATTATTCGGTTCATATATGTCACCCCCGGTAGATAAATCAAGTACATAATCGGTGCAGATTCCATCATAACTTACGACTTCGATAAAATATTTACTTTTAGGTAAAGTTTCGACAATGGATTCATCCAGAGTTCCAGGGTTATTGGAAAAGGCAAGAGGATTTCCGTTTTTATCCCATAGATTTAAGTCTGCATCAGCACTCAATCCAGATAAGTCCAAAGTAACTTCAGCTTCTTCTTTTAAGATAAATTTGAACCAATCTGCACTATCTCCACCGCCAATATTTGCATCAGGAATGGTAATATCATCACCTTTATAAACTTGACCTAAATTATAAGCTTGTTGGCGAGTATCATTGACTTCATATTGGTCAGGAGAACAACCACCAGCAAAGCCTTCAAGGAGATAGTCGGTAAAATTTCCATCCCAACTGTGGACTTTTACATAATAAGTTCCTGAGTCTAAAAATCCTACCATGGATTCATCATTATTTCCACCGAGCGTAGAAGAGTTAAGGAGATTTTTATTTTGATCGTATAAATATAAGTCTGCATCTGCACTCAACCCAGATAATTTCAGCTCACCTTCACCTTGAGTTGGTTGTTGTAGGGTGAATTTGAAGAAATCAGAATCATCACACCCTCCGATGTTTGCCCCATTAGTAGCGAAAGAACCGCCAACAACATTACCTAAATCATAAGCCTGATTGAAATTATCATTTTCTTCATATTGGTCTGGACAATCAGCACACAATTCAAGGAGATAGTCGGTGAATCCTTGATCCCAACTGCTGACTTCTACATAATATTTGCCTTTAGTTAAAGCTGCAACAATAGATTCATTCAGAGTTCCACCGTTGCTGGAAGAGTCAATGAGATTTCCATTTTTATCAAATAGATTTAAGTCTGCATCGGCATTCAAGCCAGATAAGTCCAAATTAACTTCGGCTGGTTTTTTTAATTTGAATTGGAACCAATCAGAAGGATCTCCATTGCCAACATCTCCATAAATGGGGATATAATCACCGCAAAAAACCGGACCTATATTATCAGCTTGTTGGCGAGTATCATTCGGTTCAATCTCGAAGAAATTAAAAGGAATCATCTCTACTTCTTCAGGAACAGAAATCTTCTCAGTGGGAATTTCATCTAATGAGACTGTAGTGATTTGTGTCGATGGGGCATCAGGCTGAACAGTAGGTGGTAAATATTCAGAACCTTCAACTAGAGGTAAAATATTTTCACTTTTACTGGTAGCAGTTAAAAATTGTGAATCATCTAAATTACTTAAATTACTAGTCATTTTTTTCTTCCTCCTATATTTGTTTGATAGAGGTTTATATTTTTATGTTATTCAAGATTTAATGCTTATGGGAAAATTTCAAAAAAAGTTCAAAGAAAATTGAGAGAAAATTCAAAAAATACCTCATAGCTACTTTTTTAGCTAAGGTTAATCTTCTGGAGAAAATTCAAAAAAAATTGAGATAATGTTAAAAAAAAATCTCCTACCTGTATTTTTAAAAGTAATTCATAGTTACGCATCTTTTCCTCTTTTTTCTTGTGGTGATTACCCAGTGGCACCGCGAGACTTGATCGCCTTTTAAGCCAAAGAAAATTTACCACTTGTGAATATTATGGTTAATTTATTAATGAGTAAATCAGAGATTTATAAAGGAGCAAAAGGTCTTTAAATCTTTTAAAATTTATTTTACTTCTATTTTATTTTAGTTTTTAAATATCAATAATAATGAAAATATTGTTTCTACAAAAATCTGAGTTTTGCTAGTGGGAAGATACGATCAAATCGGAATTATTCCTAAAACTGAAATGAAGTATGCAGGAACCAGAAACACGTATAGTTTTAAGGATGTTATGATCAAGATGTAGGGAAAAACAAAACAAATAACGAGGACTAAGATTTATTATGTATACTCAATGCCAGCAAAATATTATTGTTCCTTTACCTAAACCTTTAAAGGAAAATTTACGACGAAACTTTGACAGTAAATATAAATTTCCTAGTGGTATCTCTTGGCAGATTTTTTTTCAAGATTGGTGTAGATATTTAGACACAGATCCACCTACACCCCCCACCGTAAGAGCTATTTTTTCTCGGAATCAAAATAATGGTAAAAATTGCTGCCAGTATCGAATTGCTGATGGCCTGTGCCAATTATTATCAAAATATTCTTACGATGAGTGGATTAATCAGCTAAGGGAGGAAATGGAAAAAAATTTTTCTGCTCCTGATTTTTGTGAAATTAATCAATCAATTGAAGTCAAAGAGCAACAAAATACAGATCAAACTAAAATAAGTACTACTTCCACTCCGAAATGGGAAATCCACTTAGAAGCTGATCAAGAATTAGCAGATGCTATTTTTGCATTTCTTAAGGCATACCGGAATAATACTTCCTAGAAGATACATAAGATTAGTCAAGAAAGTCTGATCTTAGGATTAAATGAAGACATTAATAGTTAACTAAAGATTAATAATTAAACGACTACTACAACGAGAATAAGAAACATATAAACTGCGGTAACGTTCAACTAAATTTTGATTTTTGCCAATGTCATTTTGAGCGACAAAAACATTAGTAAAAGTGGAGCCTTGGGATTTATGAGATGTCATGGCATAAGCATAATTTACCTGTGCATAACGATTTTTATATTTCCAATATTTTTCCCAAGGTTTTTTTTGTCGTGAGGCTTTTTTTATGTGGGCTTCTTGGGCTAATTTACGCAAATCATTTCTAAATTGTTGTTGGGATGATTGATCAATTACTTGTAAATGATAAGTTGTACCTTCTTCATCTGCTACTTTTAATCGCCAAATATAATAACCATCTTCAGAAACGCTCTTGTTAGCTTTTAACACTTCAAATTCATCACTATTACTTAATAATATTTCTTCACCATCGATGGGATCAAAAATAGTATCTGTTGCCATTAATCTTTCCCCGGGCAAATAAGGTTTACTCACGTCTTCATAGATGGCTTCTCTGATGTATTGATTAAGATAATTTACTGTTTTATTTCTCCAGGCGATCGCTCTGACATAATCGGGGTTATTTTTATACTTAGGAGATTGAAAAGCTCGCACCATTTGAGCTAGCCATTTACCTCTATTTAATACCCAAACACCATTCATTAAGTCATTAGTATAGCTACTTTGCAACGGATAACGATGGTTCGGATTGAATACTTTTTCCCTTGCTGATTGAATAATATCCATGACTGGATTCTCTAAATTTGTCCGCATCACTTCGTTTAATTCAGCAACATTTTTAACTTGAGAAAATATCGGTGATTCCATCTCATTAACAGGGTTTAATTGAGCATTGTCTCCAATTAATAAAAATTTGGTATCTTCATGACGATTAACCACTTCATTTAATAACTCCCATAACCTTGAAGAAATCATTGAACTCTCGTCAATAACCACCAACTCATATTTATTAATAGTTGATCTTTTTCCTTCGACTAAAACTCTATCTCCCTCATCATCGTAGTCTAAAGTTAAACCTAAAAATTGATAAATTGTCCCATAATCAATATTATGAGTTCCCCATTTATTAGTAGTATTTCTTAATACTTTAACAGCTTTATTCGTAGGTGCTGAAGCCGCTATCCAAAGACGTTCATCTTCTGCTTGTAAGTGGGCAATTAATGCTCCTACGGTGTGAGTTTTACCTGTACCAGCTCCACCTTTTAACAAGAAAAATTTATCTTCACCTTTAAGGAAGTTAAGAATTTGTTTTTTAGCTAATTTTTGTTGAGAATTAAGGGTTTTTAATAGGGGATTTTTGTCTGTTTTATTTTTGTATTGATGGAATATTGTATTTTTTTTTCTTTTAGTCATAATTATTAGTAAATACTTAATCAATTAACAATTAATAATTAAAAATCGTTATTGTTTGATAATTCTGGTATGGATATAAATCTAATCAACAATAATTATACTAAATTAATAATAATTCGCCCATTCTAAATTCTAAATTCTAATTTAGCCAATTTTTATCCAAAACCGCACACTTTTTTAGCTATGTAGTATGCCTTACTCCTTTATTTTTTATGTTTTACATTTATTCAGCAGACCCTAATTAGATAAATTATCATTAACTAACTGTTCAAATTCGGATACAGAATTAACTCTAATCGTATCTAAATGTAACTGTTTTAAACGAGTTAAATCATCAATTTGTTTAATCGCTTTTTTTTTTTTTTTTTTTAAAAAATTTAAATTTAATTTAAATAAATTAATAATATTTTGTTGATAAGTTTCTTTAGCTCCTTTTTCTTGACCAATTTCTTGCCCTCTTTCGAGAGCCATTTCTTCAATAGTGGTTAAAAACGGCATATTTAACTCCTTTTCATATTGATTAAGTTTATGATTAAAATTTAATTGTAATGATGGTGATAAAGTCATCATTTTATCAATGAAACCGACTAAATTAATTACGTCAAACTTAGTTAATCCTCTTTGATATAATGGTCTAACTAAATTCCATTTCCATTGTTCTCTTTCAGTTAAATTACTGGTAGTCGCTTTCGTTTTTAAATGTGCCATTATTATATGATTAGCTGAATGCAGAATGAAAAAGCCTTATTTTTCAGGACTTATGCGAATTTAAAACTCCCGTTTCATTTATGCCCTTCATTCCTAGTCAGGTTATATTTAATAATTATTTTAACATTTACTACTTTAAATCAGAACAATTTTTAAACTAATTTATTGTATAGTTTCGGTCAAAGTCTGATAAGATCACCATGTTTGAGTCTTATTTTCCGATTCAGAGATAAAAGTAATGAAACAGGAGCAATATTGGGGGGCAATAGCCCTTAGTACTAGTATAATCTCAATGAGTAATTTAGTTTATGCTCAAGAGCAAAACTTAAAAGTCGTTTATCCGCCGGCTAATCATCAAACTACTGCTAATTCTATTTTTATTATTGGTTCAGCACCACCCAAAGCACAAGTATTAATTAACGGGCAGAAAATTGAGCGATCGCCACAAGGTAATTTTGCCCCTAGTTTTCCTTTACGAATAGGCGATAATGAGTTTACTATTCGCTACCAAAACCAAGAAATTACTCGCACTGTCACCAAAAAAACCACTCAACCTGATTATAGTGAAATTGTCAGTTTATCCCCTAATTTATTAAAACCTAAAGTTGATCTAACTAGATTACCCAATGAATTAATCTGTTTTGAAGCGATCGCCCCTAAAAATGCCCAAGTATCAGTAAAATTAGCCCAAACAACTCTTAACTTAACTCCTAATCCTGAATTAGTTAATTTACCGCCCAATTCTGCCGTTTTAATTGCCGATAATCAACCAAATACCGTTAACTCTAAAAATTGGGTGACGATGCAAGGATGCGGTAACTTTACAACTACGGGAATAGTAGAACAGCCTATTTTCGTGATGAATCATCAAGGTAAAACTCTTACTCAAGCTAGTTTAGGGCAAATTGCTATTTTCGAGCCAAGTCAATTACCTGTGATTGAAGTTACAGAAGAACAAGGCATAGCACGAACAGGCCCTAGTACCAATCATTCACGATTAACTCCTTTACCCCAAGGCACAAGGGCAACAGTTACAGCAAAAGAAGGGGAATGGTTAAGATTAGATTATGGCGGTTGGATAAAAGCCTCAGAAACTCAAACTTTAGACACCACTGTACCACCAATTAGCAGTATTCGTAGTGTCACTTCCCGTCAACTGCCCCAAGGAATAGAAGTGATTTTTCCCTTGCAAAATCCTGTACCAATTACGATTAAACAAGATGAGCAAAGTTTAACTTTATCGTTGCACAATACTATTGCTGAAACTGATACGATTCGTTTTGATGACAATGCCCTCGTTAAACGTCTTGACTGGTATCAAACTACCCCGACTCAAGTGGACTATATTTTCAATTTTAAGCCTCAGCAACAATGGGGTTATGATGTTCGTTACCAAGGTAGTAGTTTAATTTTGACTTTAAACTCAGCCCCTCCACGTCTCGGCAATAACAATCTTAATGGTATTAAAATTTTACTTGATCCAGGTCATGGCGGTGATGAATTAGGTTCAGTGGGGCCTACCGGTTATCCAGAAAAAGACGTTAATCTAGTAGTATCGCAATTATTAGCCCAACAATTACGGATGGCTGGGGCGGAAGTTTATTTAACCAGAGAGAGTGATGTGTTTGTCTCTTTAGGCGATCGGCAAAAAATGATTAATCAACTCAAACCGACTATTGCCCTGTCTATTCACTATAACGCTTTACCCGATGCAGGAGATGCCATTAACACCAAAGGGATTAGTACTTTTTGGTATCATCCCCAAGCCCATGATTTAGCGGTATTTTTGCATAACTATTTAGTGGAAAACTTAAATCGCCCTTCCTATGGTGTTTTTTGGAATAATTTGGCTTTAACTCGCCCTCACGCTTCACCGATAGTTTTATTAGAATTAGGTTTTATGATTAATCCTTATGAATTTGAGTGGATTACTAATCCTCAAGCCCAAACTCAATTAATCAAGATTTTAGCGGAGGGAATTACTGTTTGGTTAAAAAATAAAACGTGATTAATGTCAATTCGGTACAATTGTTCGTCACGAAGATAAATTCAAAGGGCAATGTTCAAAAGAGTTGTCATAGTGCTAGGGTTTTGCCTTAAAATCAATTTTAGGCTTAAAGCCAAAACTCGTTAAAACGAGTTAAAAGTTATATATAGTTAAGGGTACAAGGAATTTGGTTATCTGAATAGTATTTAGTAGTATTTAGTAGGGCGATGCACTGCCCACAGAAAAATTGTGGTTTATTAATCACCAAAACTGCTGTAATTCTAAAGTTTTGACATCTTCAACAGAAAGTATAGGATAGAAATTCTCACAATCAATTTTCTGCATTTAATTTCTGATAATGGGTACTTTTAACCAATCACTTATTTCCTGAGCCAACCAATGAAGTTCAGGTGAGCTTAGACGAACTTCACTTACAAAAGTAACTTTTTTTATTGTACCTATGCAAAAATTAATTTTTGGTAGTATTGTTACAGTTGAACCTTTTTGACCTTGACGATAGGCAAGTAGTGTATGTTCTATAGCTGTAATCTGTTCGGTAACAACGTTAAGCGATGGATAACGGAAGCCCTTTAATTCTTGAGTTATCATGATTTTGTCGGTAGTAATACGAAGTCTTGTTTGTCTAAAATTAAGTAAAATATTGCTGAGTATATAAAAGATCATCATGAGCAAAATAAAAGGGAAAAAACCATGAAAACGAGTAAAAATACTTACTAAGACGATCAATAGAGGAATAATGCTCAATGTTTCGATCGGCAATAATAACTGAAATCCTTTAGCAGGTATAATAACCTCTAATTTTTGTCTAGTTTTTACTATTATCACTTTACTGCCTAGAGGTTTACATGAACTACCCCAACGCAGGGCGATGGGGTTTCGAGTCCCCACCACGCTTTTGTTGAGATTTCCGACGCTTCTTCGCCCCAAGTTGCCTCATGCTTCCGCACTCGGTAGAGCTTGACGACTCTGCGTCTAACGAGGCACGTTCCATACCCCTAATATAATTCTCTATTATCTGGGCTGCGGCGGTATCTCGATTAGTTTTATACCCGCACTTGAAGCAGTGGTGAACACGCTCAGATAAGTCTTTTTTCTTCTGATGATAGCATTTAGGGCAAGTCTGAGATGGTTTGACTTTACGGGTGGGTACTTCTATGTACATTCCACCAGCTTCTGTCACCTTGTACTTAATCATGGATTTTAACTCACCTATTCCCACGTCAAGAATAGAACGATTTAATCCAGTCTTTTGACGTTTCCTCTTACTGCCCTTTTTAGCTTTCTTGGTCATGGCTTTAATGTTTAGTTGCTCAGTACCAATGAGGCTATTACAGCTTACTATCTCTACTGATACTTTGTGATGCCAATCGTGACGTTGGCGTGCAACTTTACTCTGGAGTTTACCCACTGCTTTACTCGCTTTCTTCCATCTTCTAGATGCTTTCGGTTTACCTCTTATAGGGCTTTTTTTTCTACGAGTTTGTTTAGCTATCTTTCTGATTTTTTCCTGAGCCTGTTTTAAGAATCTAGGATTCTCGACAAAGTTGCCCTTAGAGTCGGCTATAGCATCATTTACTCCAAAGTCAAGCCCTATTACCCCAAAATCTGTTTGATAACGAGTAGGGGTACAGTCTACTGTAATAGATGCGTACCATTTACCTTGCTTGTACATAATTGTGCAGGTCTTAGGAGTACCCCAATCTCTAGCCTGTCCTCTCATTTTAATCACTCCCAGATTGGAGATTTTGAGAGAACCATGTTTACCACTGCTTTCAACTTTCCATCCTGATTTACTGGGGTAAGTCCATCCTTTGTATTTCCTAGCTGATTTGAACTTAGGATAACCAGACTTAAGCCTGAAGAATCGAAGATAAGCGAAGTCAACTCTTTTAACAGTCGCTTGTAGAGCTTGACTTCCTAAGTCAAAATATTCCCACCATTGTTCTTTGAATGCTGGTAATATATTCTGTTGGTCAAAATAACTTACGCTTTTCCCATGCCGTTTATATTGCTCACGGCGATTAGCAATACAGGCGTTGTACAAATCCTTATGCAACCGCCGCCAATAGTGCATCTGCTTATCTTGAGCTTTATTTGGGTATAGCCTGAAAGTTACTCGTTTAGTGACCATTATTGTTATCGTCAACTTAGCTTAATCATTATTCTTTCGTTATTATTTTATTTGTTTCTATTTTATAGCAGATTTGATTCTAAGGTCAAATACTGCTTTTTTTGTTGTGTCGCTTCGCTCCGTTTATTGATTGGCTCGCATTCATCCCCACCCTATAGAGGGATGGGGAATTCTGCTCGCATTTAGTTAAAGTTGCCCCCAAAGAATAAAGATCAGACGCACGAATAGTTTGTCCGCTAAACTGTTCAATAGGCATATAACCATAAGTCCCAACAATTGTAATTGTGCCGTCATCATTAGCTAAAACATTTTGTACCGAACCAAAATCCACTAAATAAATATTTCCCACACTATTACCAGAGCGATTTGTTAATAAAATATTACTAGGTTTAATGTCTCTGTGAATTACGGGGGGATTGTGTTCATGTAAATAAGTTAGAATATCCAATAACTTACGAGCAATTTCTTTTAATTCATCTTCGTTAAATCTTCTACCATGCTCAAAAGATTCTTGTAAAGAAGGTGCATCAAGATAAGTTTGCACTAAAGCAAAGCCTTTCAAATCGGGTAAATCAAATTCAAAATAATCAAGGTATTGAGGAATAGCAGAATGAGAGAGTAATTGAAGAGTTTGTGCTTCTCTTTCAAACAGTTTCAAATCATCCCAAACAAATTGATTATTAAAGACTAATAATTTAATAATGACTAATTTTTCTGTTGTCAAATCCAAGGCTAAAAGAGTTTTTCTACCTGCTTTTTCTCTTAATAAATTTTGAACTTGATAACGCTCATTTAAGATTGTGCCAATCATAGCTTGTTAATAAAACTTCGATTCTTTTAGTGTAGCTTTTTTGGCTCTAATAATTAAGTGTTCGGTATTAGCAGATATAGCAGTGGACAGTGATTTTCATCACAACTTCTTAATGTGGGACAAAAACTTGTAATTCAATTAAATTAACAGACTTAGTTATTTTATTGGATTTTTTCTAATAACTCAGATCTTGCACCAACTAAATCTACCCCATTGAAATGAATTTCAATGCTAAAAGCGATCGTTCAATAAATTGAACTTAAAATCATATTCTATAAAGTGTATAGTTCATTTCAATGAACGTTTTTTGTTAGCTCTGAAATTAATTTCAGAGCG
>CAJHXH010000764.1_pt1 | contig 11049 bp, 10 predicted proteins | sample 9198571 | NCBI WGS metagenome assembly CAJHXH01 (sample SAMEA7708301, study PRJEB35096) | sediment metagenome | biome: marine neritic benthic zone biome [ENVO:01000025]; feature: sediment [ENVO:00002007]; material: shallow marine sediment [ENVO:03000034] sea grass bed [ENVO_01000059] ... | reverse complement strand
TTGGTTCACATTTTCATTTTTATGAGGTTAACACCGCTTTACAATTTGACAGAGAAACAACCAAGGGAATGCGTCTTAATATTCCCGCAGGCACTGCCATTAGATTTGAACCGGGAGACGAAAAAGAGGTAGAATTAGTAGCGATCGCAGGTAGTCGAGAAATCTATGGATTTAATGGAAAAATCAACGGAAAATTGCTTTAGTTTGTAGTAAGGCTTTAGCCCCTTTACTAATGGAATAAATATAAAAACTATATAGATCAGTAGTTTGTTGCTATATTAAGAGGATGTTTGAGAAGTCGAAATTGTCATTCTGAGTGTAGCGAAGCGGAACGAAGAATCTCGATTTGAGGTCGAAAAACACCAGATGCTTCACGCTTTGTGAACCATGACATTAACACTTTTCAAACAACCTCTAAGTTAATCCTAAAGATAATATACCTAAAATTTTACCTAAATCATTAATTAGATATTCAGTTAAATCAATACAAACTTGATTTTTATTTAATTGTAAAAATTTCCAAATATTGCCCGTTGTTACTGCTCCATAAATAATAGATATTTGATTACCTTCTTGTTGATTAAAAATTTGTGCTGCAATCATTTCGGCAATACATTGACCTAATCCAGCATTTAAGTTTTCTTTCTTCGCTTCTATAATAGTAAAAACAGGAGCTTTAATGAATAATTGTTCAGGAGATTTACTAATTAAAAAATCACAAGTTCCATTTAAACCTCTAGCAGAATCTACATTAAATTCTGTTCCAGAAAAAAGACTAATTTGAGCATTCATTTTTTTTCTTACTTCAATCAAAATAGGAGCAATAATCATTTCTGATCGAGATTTTTCTGTATTAATTGCTAAGGCTAAAGCGAGATTATCTTTTAATGTTTGTTTGAGAAAATCACTGGGATTTAGTTTACTTGTTTCTGCAAAAAAATCTATTTCTTCTTTAATTATTAAATCAAATTCTTTTTGAACTCTACTTAAACTAAATTCACTATATGACATAATTTTTCTCCTTTTTTTCAGTAAATCCTGAATAATTATTTACCAAGGCAAACAACTTCCATCCCATGCAAAAAATTTACCATGATCAGTCAAACTTAAATGATTAATAATTGTTAGTAATTGACTGGTACATCGCTCAACGGAAAAAAGTTTTTCTGGAGGAACATTTTTTTGAAAAGGCAAGGATAAATTGGTGTCAGTAGTGCCGGGATGTAAAGCAACAACAATCACATTTTTACGCATTCGGCTATATTCAATGGCAATATTTTTTAACAACATATTTAAAGCGGCTTTGGAAGCACGATAGCCATACCAACCTCCCAAGCGATTATCTTCTATACTGCCTACTTTAGCGGAAATAACCGCAAAAATAGCCTTTTCTTGGTGTTTAAATAAAGGTAATAAATGTTTAGCTATTAATGCAGAGGCGATCGCATTTACTTGGAAATAACGAATTAAATTATCAGAATTAATATATTTGAGGCTTTTCTCCGGTTGTAAATTACCTTCATGTAAAATGCCCACACAGTTAATCACTAAATGGAGTTTAGGAGTCTGGTTTTTAATTTGATTAAGGGCATTAATAATTTGGTTTTCATCGGTAACATCAACTGCTAAACAGGTTAATTTTTCAGGATATTTTTGTTGTAAAGTCAATAATTCCTCGGCTGAATTAGGCTGGCGATAGGTGGCATAAAGATGGTTTATGTCAGAAGAATTAAGTAATTGTTTGACAAATCCTAAGCCAATACCTCTACTTGCACCGATAATTAAAATATTTTGTAGATTACTCATCAATATAATTTAATTTTGTCCTCAGTCAAAGACGATTATTTATTAATTAGGATCATAATATTAATCCTTAAAAGACTTATTAATTCTAAATTTAACGGAATTACCATGAGAGGGCAAACCTTCGGCTTCCGCTAAATCCTGAATTGCTTTAGACATTTTTTGCAATGCTAGAGGACTATATTCGATTAAACTAGAATATTTCATAAAAGTTTCCACACCTAAAGCTGAGGCATAACGAGCCGCCCCCGATGTTGGTAAAGTATGATTAGGTCCAGCTAAATAATCTCCTACTGCCTCTGGGGTAGAATTACCGAGAAAAATAGCCCCTGCATGGCGAATTTCCTCTACTAATGCCCAAGGATCTTCTATTTCTAATTCTAAGTGTTCAGGAGCGAATAAATTAGATAGTTTAGCCGCTTGTTGGAGATTATCAGTCACGATAATTATCCCATAATGAGCGATCGCCTTTTCGGTGAGGGTACGACGGGGATGAGATTCTAACTGCTTAACTACTTCTTCTTGTACTTTATCAGCTAAATCTGGATTATCGGTAATTAAAATTGCCGCCGCCATCGGATCATGTTCTGCCTGTGCCAGTAAATCTACGGCAACATGAACAGGATTTGCTTGTTTATCGGCAATAATCAACACTTCACTAGGTCCGGCTAAAGAATCTATCCCCACAGTGCCATATACTTGTTTTTTCGCTAAAGTTACATAAATATTGCCAGGACCCGTAATTACATCAACTGGAGGGATAGTTTCTGTACCATAGGCTAAAGCCGCAACGGCTTGTGCCCCCCCCACTCGATAAATTTCCGTAACTCCAGCTTCACTGGCGGCAACTAAAACCGCAGGATTAATTTTGCCCTCTTGACTAGGAGGTGTCACCATCACAATTCTAGGTACTTGGGCAACTTTAGCTGGAATAGCATTCATCAATACGGTGCTAGGATAAGATGCTCTACCTCCGGGTATATATAAACCTGCTCTATCAACGGGAGTGTAACGCTTACCTAGAACAACATTATCATCGGCAAATTGCACCCATGATTTCGGTACTCGTTGTTTATGAAAAGCTTCTATTTTGTTCGCCGCTAATTTAATTGCTTGGAGTAAATCCCGTGAAATTTTTTGATAAGCGGCATCGATTTCTGAACCAGTTACTTTCAGATTCTCTCCATTAATAACTTGTCCGTCAAATTGAAGGGTATAGTCAAATAAGGCTTGATTTCCATGCTTTCTCACCGTGGAAATTATATCTTTTACCGTTGCTTCTTGAGTTTGAATTTGCTCGTTGTGAGTGCGATCGCTTATTCGTTTTAACTCTGTTTGGGCTTCCGATTGATCTGTAATTATTCTCAGCATCTAGATCCTATCAAACTTATGTACCTTAAACTATTTGTTTATCATAACAATCTTCTACTCTAATTTGGGTTGTCTGCCTTAGACAAAAGCTAAAAATGATGAGGAAAAACCCCGTTGACTAAGTTAATATACTTAATTATTGCTGGCGGTAGCTTATATTTTAAAGTATTTTTTGTGCGACTACTAAGTTTCAATTCTTTAAACTCATCATGATTATGTAATTTTTACATCAAAAATATTTAACTGTAATGATTGAGACAAAAATGAAAGAAACAACTTTTTTAGGATACGGAAGTATAATGTGCAGTAAAAAAAAAGATTAAGTTAATTGATCTATTTTGGATTGACTTCAAAATATTAAAACACAGATTATTCTGAGTAAAAAACTAAAAATGACAAGAACTATCGATCGCAAACAAATAACTGCTGGTTGGCAACCGGAAGATCCCGAATTTTGGCAGGCAAGAGGAAAGAAAATAGCAACTCGTAATCTTTGGTCTTCTATTCCCTGCTTGTTATGTGCTTTTGCCATCTGGCTTTACTGGAGTATCATCACAGTTCAAATGAAGAACTTAGGTTTTCCCTTTGATAATAGCCAATTGTTTACTTTGGGTGCAGTGGCTGGACTTTCTGGTGCAACTTTACGTATCCCCAATTCCTTCTTAATCGCCATTTCAGGAGGGAGAAATGTAGTTGCTTTAACCACCGCCTTATTAATTATACCCTCACTAGGAGCGGGAATTGCCTTACAAAATCCTGATACTCCCTATGCTATATTTGTGGTTTTGGCATCTTTGTCTGGTATTGGCGGAGGAAATTTTGCTTCATCCATGTCTAACATCAGTTTCTTTTACCCGAAAAAAGATCAGGGTGCGGCTTTGGGTTTAAATGCTGGTTTAGGTAATGTTGGTGTTAGTGTCATGCAGGTTTTATTACCATTTGTAATGACATTTGCTTTATTTGGGCCTCTAAGTGGCAAGGGAATGCCTTTACCTACAGATGTGGGAGCTAAAGCTGCTGGTACTTTAGTTTGGCTACAAAATTGTGGACTGGTTTGGGTGCCAATTTTAGTGATATTGGTAATCAATGCTTGGGTTAATATGAATAATTTGCCCACTGCCAGCCCTGATGTTGGTTCAACTGCCAAAGATACTATAACAGCTTTATTGAAGTCCTTGGTGCTAATTCTCTGTGCTTTTTTCAGTGCGGCGGTGGGTTTATATATGCTTCTTGCCCTAAAAATTAGTATGTGGATTGTCTTACCCGTAACTATTGCTTTAACCGTAGTAATTATGGGGATGATGCAAAAACCATTTAAGATTTCCCTCTCTCCTCAATATCGAATTTTCAAAAATAAACATAACTGGATCATGACATGGTTATATACCATGACTTTCGGTTCATTTATTGGTTATTCGGCAGCATTTCCTTTATTGATTAAAATTGTCTTTGGGGAATTACCCGATGGTTCAGTCAATCCCAATGCGATCAATCCCTTTGCCTACGCATGGTTAGGGCCTTTAGTGGGTTCTTTAATCCGCCCCATCGGAGGTTGGTTGTCAGATAAATTAGGCGGTGCGGCTGTTACTCATTGGGATACTATTGTAATGATAGCTTCTGCTTTAGGGGTTGCTTATTATGTAAAACAAGCTACGGCTTCTCAAACTCCGGAAATCTATTTCATTCCCTTTCTAATTCTCTTTCTAATTCTCTTTATCACCACTGGAATTGGCAATGGCTCAACTTTCCGCATGATTCCCATTATATTTGAACCAAATCAAGCAGGGCCAGTTTTAGGTTGGACTTCAGCCGTAGCCGCTTATGGTGCTTTTATTATTCCTAAAGTTTTTGGTGGACAAATTAAGGCAGGGCATCCTGAATATGCACTCTATGGTTTTGCAGTATATTATCTCAGTTGTTTAGTAGTTAATTGGTGGTTTTATGCCAGAAAAAATGCCGAGATTCCTTGTTAATACTTAAAATGAAAATAAATTGTAGGTTGGGTTGAAGGATGAAACCCAACATTCGTTAAATTAAAATCAATTGTAGGTTGGGTTGAAGAATGAAACCCAACATTCGTTACAAGGGCAGAAAAATTCTTGTAACGTTTTTTTTATTTGATTTTTGATTAAAACTAAATACTATTAAATACCACAAATTATGAAAACATTAATTGAAGCAACAACTCTTAATGAAGAAATTGTTTTTACCCTTGCCAAAATCTGCCATTTAAGTAATTTTATTTATGGAGAAGCATGGATACCAATTCCAGAAAACAATATCTTACAACTTAGTCCTAATTATTATATTGCTCCCTTTACTGAAAAACAAAATTCAGAAAAAATTTCCCATTCAAAAGCAGATTTTGTGATCTCTGTTCAGCAATTTTGGCTTTGTAGTCAAGAGTTTATTCTTTCGAGTGGAGAGGGTTTACCTGGAAGAGTTTGGTTATCGAAAAAAACAGAGTGGATTTTAGATGTAACAGCTAAGTCTGAAGGTTATTTTTTACGCAATCAAATTGCTAAGGCTTTTGGCATTAAAACGGGTTTTGCTGTACCTGTTATTAGTGATGATCAGGTTTTAATGGTACTAGCTTTTTTCACTTTAGATATTCGTGATGAAGATTCTAAATTACTGAATATTGCCATGAAAGAAACAGAAAAATTAGCCAATAGATTGTGCTGAGATTGATTAACATCAGTTCGACAGTTTGGGCTAAACAGGAAATTAAGATTGGGTTGAACAGTGTTCAACCCCTACGGGGGATTATTGTAGGGGCATAATACTATTATGCCCTGATTCCATGAATACTATTATGCCCTGATTCCATGAATATTATTCTGCCCTGATTCCATGAATTAGGACTTATGCATTTACTCTATATGTGGGGGAGGGTTTGGAGACCAAACCCCTACAGATGGTGTATTTTCTGTATAGGTGCGTAACTCCGATGAATATTATTCTGTCCTGATTCCATTTTAATAGCGATCGCCTAAATTATTGATAAAAAAAATAGGGATACAAGCCCACTCATCCACGGGGTGAAAAAAATATATTTCCTTATTTCAAGCCTAGCACCACACCGAAGTCAGGACAGGCTTTCTGCTTGGGTAATTCATAATTCATAATTCATAATTCATAATTCAGATAATTCTCTATTGCAGTAAAAATCAGTTGCAGAAATTTGGGCTAAACTGAAGGAAGATGCAATCATCTTTTATCGGTGGGGAAGAATCGTGACAGAAAATTTTGAGCAAACTGCCTACGAAGAAATTAAGATTTTCAAGCAAACTTATACTTTACCTGTGCTTGGTGGTGAATCTTTTAATGCTTTGCAAGGGAATATTCAACAACGGCAAGAAATTATTAAAACAGGAAAACGTCCTGAAAGAGTCTTTTTATGGGTAAAAAGCAACAAAGAAATTGGTTTTGAGGAGCGATTTGTTGAGTTAGATCGTTTAGTTGTAGAAGTCATTAGCAAAGGTATCGATAAATTGGTAGATGATCAAAATACTCAAAGGCGAATCCTTGATCAAATGGTACAAGACTTGGATGATTATCGGGAAGTTTATAAATTGAAAAAAAGTATGGATCAAACTCGGAAACGAGCGGCGGAATTAGTTCAATTAGCGGTAGATTTAGAGCAAATTCTTAATCCAGTTTTAGGGCAGTTTCAAGGATTAATTGATCAAATTGTGAGGATTGATGGGGAGTTAAATTCTACGGTTTCTCAGGTGCAAGATTTAGTGCAAAATTTGACGGGAAGTGAAGGTTTCTTTAATTTTGAAGGTCATAATCAGGTATCGGATAAGTTGTTAGATTTCTTGGTAATTAATGAGCAGAAAAAGGCAGTTTTAAGTAATGCTTTAGATGAAGCCCAAGCAAAAACTACTGATTTTTTACTGACTAATTATCAGTTATTGGATGAATGTGTGGAAATTTATAAATTATAAATTATAAATTATGAATTATGAATTATGAATAGCCCGTAGGTTGGGTTGAGGCACGAAACCCAACAAAACCGAGTTAGAATTGAGTAGATTGTGTTGAAGTACAAAACCCAACAAAACCGAGATTAATGTTGGGTTGCACTTCGAGATACCCAACCTACAAAAACTTTGAAATAAGGTTTTAAATTTATTCAGTAAGCCCTAATTAGCAACGGCAACTTTATCTCCATCTTTAAGATATGCCGCCCCTTTAACTGCTACTTTTTCCCCAACGGATAAACCATCTAAAATCTCCATGCGATCGCTTTCTAGAATATCACCTAAAGTAACAATTTGAGCTTTAACGGTGTCGTCAGGTTGCAGAAGAAAAACCTTACCCATACCATTATTTTGAGGTAAAACCGCATTCATAGGAATAGTTAGACTGGATTTAGTGGAAGAGAGAATTTCTGCTTGTAAAAACATTCCGGGTTGTAAATTATCTCGGTTAGGTAAATCAACTTTTACTATTGCCTGACGAGATTCAGAATTAATTACAGGGGCAATTTCGGTGACGATTCCAGTTAAATTTAAGTTGAAGTTACTGCTAGATGCAACCTTAAGTCTCTGCCCCATTTTTACTTGATTTAACGGAGTTTTAAGTGCGTCACTTTGTAACTCTAATCGTTCATCTTCAATAATAGAATTACGGTTAGATGTAACCTTAACTTTCTGTCCTATTCTAATTTGATTTAACTGAGTTTCAGGCACTTTAACTTGTAACTCTAATAGTCCATCCTCAATAATGGTGAGTAATTTTTGGTCATTAAAAGCCGAAGTAACATCTCCTACCCGTGCATTCCGTTCGGCAATTTTACCACTAACAGGGGCAATCACATTTGTTTCCGCTAATCTGGCTTTGATTAAATTAACTCTTGCTTGGGCTTCGGCTAAATTGGCTTCGGCTTGGGCTATAATTTCAGGGCGAACGCCTGTTTCTAATTCTAATAATTGTTGTTTTTGTTCTTGTAAACTAGCTTTAGCTTTAGCTAAGTTAGACTGTTTAGTTAATTCCTCATTTAAAAATTCATCTAATCTATCTCTGGCGATCGCACCTTCCGCCTCTAATTGACGATTGCGTTGTACCCTTGTCTTAGCTAATTCTAGATCAGATTCTGCTTGTAAAACATCAGCCCTAGCGAAATTCACTTTTTCTCTTGCTCGTTGTAATTCCTCTTGTCTCGCACCTGCTTTTAATTCTGCTAGTCTTGCTTGGGCTTGAGATACCGAGGCTTGAGCTTGTTTTAACTCAGCTTGTAAAATTCTATCATCAAGACGCATTAAAGTTTGACCTTGATTAACTATATCACCCTCATCAACCAAAACCTGAGTAATCTGTAAACCATCAGCTTGAGACATAACTGGCACTAATTCTTGGGCGGCAACTGTACCATTCGCAGATATTTTTTCTTGTACTTGTGTGATGGCAACTTCAGCAATGGTAATCGTTTGACTAATGCTAGGGGAAGATTGTTCAACTACAGGGCTAGGAGTGGTTGGGGCTTCTGGTTGCTTGCCGCCCATAATTTTCATCCCCACGAAAGTAGTAATTACGCCGATGAGAATACCCAAAATTAAACTGTTACTTTTTTTGCCCTTACTAGATAATTGTCCAATTCTCTCATTTTTTGTCTCAGTAGGGTTTAAGGTTGCCTCTACAGAATCATGAACTTTACCATTGCCATTAAGGCTAGTCTCTTTGTCTCTAATCTCTGATTGACTCATCAAGGGTATTCTCCAAAAAGTTATTAGTGCTGAGTTGTACTGAATAATTAAATTGTAAACTTTTGTTAAGCTACTTTCATTTTATTGTAAAGGAAAGATGATCAAATCAACAACTTTTGGTAATTTCTCAAAATAAAAATATCAAAAAACCCGAGCAATATGTGTTGCCAATTTTGGCTTTAAGACTGTTCACCCCCTACAATACCGTTTTCGTAGGGGCATAATAACATTATGCCCAATCTATTAAAAAAAGGTATCATAATGACCACCAATAGCAAAAATATAAATAGATTCATCATCGAATTTATACTCAGATCTTGCACGCCTTACAAATATACTTAATAGACAAACGCTAAAAAATCAATTTCGATATGTTTTTCCTTCAAATACTAATGATATCATTAAGTTCTTCCTCACTAGTGCAGGTGGGTGAAAATAATTAACCAGTAAAAAGTTGGCAAAAACCAGTAATATCAAGGCAAATCCATTCTGCATTCTGCAACTCGCAAATTCTGCATTCCTGCACTAGGCTGATAACCTTGAGCTTTAGTATGAGTATTAAAGGAGTCAGCTATTTGCTCTATTAAACTTTTATTTTGCAAAACATAAAGAGTTTCTTGCTCTCTTTCCCAGTCTTCAGCACTAATAACCACAAAGTCCTTCCCATGACGACGAGTTACTTTGAGAGGGACATGGGAATTAATTACTCCGTCAACGCAACTTTTTAGATTTTCCCTAAACTGATTAACACTGATACTATTACTATTCATAAAAGTAATTTTTTTCAAAACAAATAACTATATCGTACGCTAACTCCGTACATTTTTCTAAATTTTAACACACAATATTGCTAATCGAAATAGCTGATATTAGCAATAAAAATATTAAAATACTTCTATGGTGAAAATAGTTAGTTTAATCTTAATCTCACTTACTTTAAGTAGTTGCAGTGGCTATCCCAGACTGTTAAGTTTCCCTTTTGATTCTAGTGGTAGAAGTTTAAATAGTCGAGCTTCAGAATTAAATCCCCAGATTTCTGCTCAGTATATCACCTTTGTATCCGATCGCAATGGTTCTCAAGATGTTTATTTATTTGATGCCAAAAGTCGTCGTTTAATTGATTTACCCAATCTTAACTCATTCGATGAAGTCGCTTATAGTCCCTCAATTTCTGAAGATGGACGCTATTTAGTATTTATGGCAATTAAAGAGGGTAAATCAGGACTTTTCTTATACGATCGTACTACTCAACAAAAACGCCCTCTCATCACCGGATTAAAAAAGGAAATTAGAAATCCAGTGATTAGCAGTAATGGTGAAAGAATCGCTTTTGAAATTGCCAATAATGGACAATGGGATATTGTAGTGACGGATATTCGGGGTAAACCGATTAATCTGTCGGTTAATTTACTTCAATGAGTCATTGGTAACAATTAATCAATAATTAGCAAATCTTTAGATTTTTGGCTCATTTTTTGGCTATGATAGTTTCAGGCTTTAATTAAATCTCAGGAGTATCGATCGCCATGTTCAGTAAAGGCAATAAAGGAAACCAAGAAACCAAAACCCAAAATAATCCTCAGGTGGATGATTTAATTATTCCTAATCAGAAAAAAAATGAGAGTAAACCTCCTCTTAAACCACCTTCATTATCTCAAAATGAATCGGAAATAGATCAACCTCAGTTAGTTAAGTTAGTAGAAAAAATTAGTGGTATTTTATCGCCTTATTTTATTGTAATTGTCGGTTTATATTTATATGAGAATAATTTCCTATTTGGCAGTATTTTAATTTTAATTGGAATTTTGTCTTTGTTGAAAATTTCTTATGAAGATATTTGGCATTGGATTGAACAAATTAAAAGTATTTTTACAGATAAAGATAATAACAATTAAAATCTTTAACACCTTAAAGGCTTGTGAAACTTGTTGATAAATATCTCAGCATTCAGCTTGAGGAAAATTTTAAGTAGGTTGGGTTAAACAAAGTGAAAAGCAAAACCGTTAATTATTTTGGCTCTTTCAGAGTAAGTGTGGTTAAATGATCTAAAATAATAGCTATGAAGTTTGTCTTGCAAAGATTATAGAGATACAAAAATTAATTTTTTTGATTTGGTGCTTTTATTTTCACCTAACACCTAATACCTAATACCTAACACCTG
>CAJHXH010001050.1_pt1 | contig 11109 bp, 9 predicted proteins | sample 9198571 | NCBI WGS metagenome assembly CAJHXH01 (sample SAMEA7708301, study PRJEB35096) | sediment metagenome | biome: marine neritic benthic zone biome [ENVO:01000025]; feature: sediment [ENVO:00002007]; material: shallow marine sediment [ENVO:03000034] sea grass bed [ENVO_01000059] ... | reverse complement strand
TTTCTGCTACATCAGAATCTAATTTAACAATTGTATCCCCAAAACTTTTTCGTTTGTTTCCCATTTTTCTTACTTTTAAACTTTTCAAATCATATTCATTTCTAAGTTCATCTTCCATTGCTTTAATCCTCCTGATAAGTTCTTGTTTCTTATTTTGTAGCTTGTTTTGCACTAATTATACTAAAGTTAAAGGCATAATTATCAATCCTTATTAATTAAAGGTGGGCATTGCCCACCCTACTTTGGAGTTATACATCAAGTTGAGTTAAATTTAAACGGGGGCCATGAGTTTCAATGAATTCCCGTCTTGGGGCAACCCGATCGCCCATTAATACAGTAAAAATACGATCGGCTTCGGCGGCATCTTCAATTTCAACCCGTTTCATCATCCGAGTTTCAGGATTCATGGTAGTATCCCATAATTGTTGCGGCATCATCTCTCCTAACCCTTTAAACCGTTGAATATTATAGTTAGCATTAGCAGGAAATTCGGCTATTTTTTCCTGTAATTCTCGATCGCTGTAACAATAGTAGTGATTTCTGCCTCTTTCTAATTTATACAACGGCGGACAGGCAATATAAATATAACCTTGATCGATTAATTCCCGTTGATAGCGATAGAAGAAGGTTAATAATAAAGTACGAATGTGCGCGCCATCAACATCAGCATCAGTCATAATCACTATGTAGTGATAACGTAGTTGTTCAGGATCAAATTCATCCCCTTTAATACCTAAACCCAAAGCAGTGATAAGAGATTGAATCTCATTGTTTTTGTAAATTTTGGCATCATCGGTTTTTTCAATATTGAGAATTTTACCCCGTAAAGGCAAGATTGCTTGGAAACGGCGATCGCGTCCTTGTTTTGCACTACCTCCTGCACTATCGCCCTCTACAAGATAAATCTCTGATTCACCTGGATCACGAGAACTACAATCTGCTAACTTACCGGGTAAAGGTGAAGATTCTAGTACAGATTTTCGTCTGACTAATTCTCTGGCATGACGGGCGGCTTCAGCAGCTTTAAAGGCTTGAAGGGCTTTTTCAATGATAGTATCACCAACTTGAGCATTAAATTCTAAATATTCGTTTAAGACTTCTCCCACCAGAGAATCAACAATGCCCCTAACTTCAGTATTTCCCAATTTAGTTTTAGTTTGCCCTTCAAATTCCGGTTCAGGTACTTTGACGGAAATAACTGCGGTTAAACCTTCCCTGACATTTTCACCACCTAGGTTAGATTCATTTTCTTTGATTTTATTCCGTTTACGGGCAAAGCTATTTAAAGTACGAGTTAAAACTGTTTTTAAACCCTCTAAATGCGTACCACCATCAATAGTCCGAATATTATTAGCAAAGCCTAAAATATTATCACTATAGGAATCAACACACCACTGGAAAGCAACTTCTACTTGTACGCCTTTTTTTTCTCCGTCAACGTAGATAATATCAGGGTGTAAAACTTGTTTTTCCCTCGTCATGTAAGTTACATATTCTTTAATACCCCCCTCATAACAATAGGTTTCTACTCGATGGGTTTCTAATCGGCGATCGGTAAAAGTAATTTTTACACCACCATTAAGATAAGCTAACTCCCTTAATCTGCCTGCTAGAGTATTGTAATCAAACTCAATGCCATCACTAAAAATTTGCGTATCTGGTAAAAACTGAATCGAAGTACCTGTAGGGTGATCAGGTTCAGGTTGTGCCGTTAACTCTGTAACAGCTATACCTCTTTCATAACGTTGGCTATAGACTTGTTGATTCCGCCAGACTTTCACCTCTATCCATTCCGATAGGGCATTAACCACAGAAACACCAACGCCATGTAAACCTCCAGAAACCTTATAACTACCACCACCGAATTTACCGCCAGCATGAAGTACCGTTAACACCGTCTCCAAAGCTGATTTTTGGGTAGTAGAGTGAATATCTGTAGGGATGCCTCTACCGTCGTCAGTAACAGAAACAGAGCCATCTTCATTGATCTCAACTTCGATGTGAGTACAATAACCGGCAAGGGCTTCATCAATAGAATTATCTACTACTTCATATACTAAATGATGCAATCCTCTCGGTCCAGTTGTACCAATATACATCCCCGGACGCTTTCTGACAGGCTCTAACCCTTCCAGGACTTGAATTTGTTCGGCATCATATTGATTAGTGGGGCTTTCTGTATTCATCTTAATCTTCTTCTCCGAATTAACGAATTTAACAAGGGTTTAACCCTAAAATGATTTTTTTATCAAAAATAAGTTCAAATAATAGTCTAACACGATTTTAACAGTGATTCAAGTAATTTATAAGCAGTATTGGTATGCACCTTCATGAGTCACAGACTTCCGTTTTAATTATTAGTTGAGAAAAATTTGCTTAAGTTTTCATTGAGGCTAATCTATCGGCATAACGAGTCGTCTCTGGTAAACGATATTTAGTGGTGCATTGCAAAACATATTTAATAGCAGTGTTTAAACTGATTTTATGCCCAATAGATACATAGATGGGTTTTACTTTAGTACGAGAACGAACTACTGCTCCAATTATTTCATCATTATCAATTAATGGTTGCCAACTACCTTTGTTTAAATCTAACTCTTGATGTTTGCCAATGAATAAATTTTTGGCGACTCCAATGGTTGGCAAATCGAGAATTACTCCTAAATGACTTGCTAATCCGAAACGACGAGGGTGAGCGTATCCTTGTCCATCACATAAGATTAAATCAGGGGTTATCTGAATTTTTTTGATTGCTTCTAAAATGGCGGGTATTTCCCGAAAGGAGAGAAAACCAGGAATATAAGGAAAAGTTGTGGGCATTTGAGCGATCGCACTTTCTACTAAATTTAGCTCAGGAAATTTTAAAATAGCGATCGCCGCTTGGGTAATTTGATAATTATTCTGAAAACCAACATCAACCCCAGCTACATAATTAACCTGTTGAAATTGATCTTGAGTAATAACTTTTTTTTGCCCAATTAACTGTATTTTTTTTGCTTCTACTAAATCTTTAGTCAATAAAATATTCCCGCTAATGTCCATAGTAAATAAATAGTTAAATAATAATTTCCTGACAAAGGGATCAAAGATCTTAGTGTATTTAGATTGAGCTACTTAAATTCATTGTTAATTAATTAAGGAGATGGACTATAGACACGACTATCATTAATTAATTGTTCTGCTTTTTGCTGAAATTCTTGGGCAACTCTTTCTTGAGATTGTAAACCCACTTCTAAACAATCCAAAATATCATAATAAAGTTCCCAATCTCTTCTTTCTTGATGGTATTTTTGATTTACATATCCTGCCTCATCGTTGACGAATTCAAGGGCTTTTAAAATACGTTCGGCACCTTCAGTAATAAATTGTTTTCCAGTTTCGTTTTTTCCTTCCGCAAAAAAAGCACTTGCTTTTAAACAAAAACGTAGATAAGTTACTGTCTTAGGTAAATAGGACACAAAACAACCAGTAAATGGTTGCAAACGACTTTTAACCCCTTCGACACCTTGAGGAAAACAATCCGCATATGCCGAAAAATATAATACACGTACATAATCACCAATCATTTTGCCTACTGCGGCGGCTTTAATTGCATCTTGGGCGAATGCTTCTTTATCATGGCGCATAATTAACCCCTCAGCGTTTAAATAAGCTAAATGGGGCAGTTTTGTGGCAAAAGTTGCTAAAATATAAGCCTGATCTTCAGCTCTACCAATAAATGAAGGTGTAAAGCAACGATAACGTTTCAGACTCTCAATTAAAATACCATTTGTGCCTCCTGTCACGTGAATTCTTTGCCAAACCTCTTTAGTTGACTCTCCCCGCTCATTTTTTGAACGCCTCATCATTTCTGCTTCTGTGGAGATTGCTTGGGGTAATTTACTAAAGAAAATCCATTCGTCATAGGATGGGGGATTATTAGGCATTTTTACATCTGGTGTAAACAAAGAATTTTTAATATCAGCCTCATTAACTAACGCACCAGCAATCATTCCCAATTCAATTTTTTCCCCATTAGAATCAATTCCTTTTGCACCCCAGAGATTAGTCTTAAAATGTTCTAATGCCGATCGCCCTGTATATTTTACTAATTCTGTTTGTGGAAATACTTGATCTAGATCAATTTTAAAAGTGGCTTTGATTTGCGGATCAATTATTAATTGCCACAATGGTGCGATCGCCTTTAAAAAGCTATAATGACGACCATATTCTCCATCAATACCAAAGACTTGAAGTAAATCCTCTGAATTGTCAATTTCACAATAATGTTTGCCAGCAGGAATCAAGACTTTTTCAATCAATTGTTGAGTATCTTCTTCGGTAAAGACATAAATATCAATATGCTGTAAATTACCGTGACGCAAAAGTAGATCTTCAATATATTCTTTGGCAATAGACTGAATCCCTTGATGAGTAACGGAAACGGACAAAACACAAGTAACCTTGCCATGAGATAGATTACCTCTTTGTTTTTCAAAAGCAAGGGCTTCATCTAAACCATTTAAACCATAAAGAATCTCATTTTGTTCGGGTGGAACACCAATAGGAATAGGATGATCGTACCAATATAACTGAGGTTCTTCGGTAATTGATTTAAGTTTTAGTTTAATGGTTTCAGGTAAATCCAATTCTTCAAGGGCAATATGCTGGGGAGGAATAGTTAACAAAACATTAGAGGTAAATAAAATTTCTCGATCTGGTGCATTAATAAAATTACTATTAACTTCAGTGATTGTTACATCACGTTGTTGAGAAAGATTTTTCACTTTAGTTTGAGGATTATCTAAAATTCCTACTCCTTCAGGAAAAAATACCGCCCAAATATATTCCCGTAAAGTTTCTGGGGTGACTGATTCTGTTGAATTAGAGAGCAAATCAGCAAGTTTTGCCAACGCTAAATCAATTTGAGGAATTTGCTTTCTTTTACTTTCTATTTCCGCAAATATTTCTTTTAAACCTAATTGGTAAAAGTGAGCTATTGTTGGCAAATGATAATTAAGTTCAGAATTCGTAGCTTGTTTTTCTAAATATTCTTGGGCTTCTGAATCTCCAGTTAGGGCGAGAATAAATGCTGTATTGAGGTTTTCTTCTAAAACATTATTACTGTTTTGGTTAAAATCCTTTAATGGGTTAATTAAAGAGTGGGAATGTTTACTACCTAGCAGAATTTGTAAAATAAACTTAAATTTATTATCCATCAATATTTTTTATTAATTAATATTTTCTTAAAATACTTAATCTTTTCATGAATATGAGGAACTTGATGTTCAGCAATAATTCTTTTTTGCTCAATTAATTGTCTTTTTTCCTTTGTCCTAAATCATGAAATATTCCTTCTAATTTCCATCGTACTTTATCTTTTTTGAGAATGTTTTTTTTCATTCTGCATTCTACATTCTTAATTCTGCATTCTACTACTAGCTTCTTTGGGCAAACATTTTCCGCAATACATCAGCAGGATCAACATAAGTGCCATTATACATTAAGCCCCAGTGTAAATGAGGACCTGTGGTTCTACCCGTCATTCCCACTCTAGCAATTCTTGCTCCTGCTGGTACAGTTTGCCCTTGCCATAAAACAATACCACCATTGCGATCGACTAAGACATTCCCTTTATCAGTTTCCTCTACTGTACCCATCAAATGACAATAAACATGAGTCCAACTACCAGATTTTATTTTAAGCATTGTACCGCAAGCAGTATGATCAGACATCGCCACTACTTTACCACCCCACCAACTTCTGACATAACTACCTAACGGGGCGGCTAAATCTAAACCTCGATGAAATTGTTTTTCTTGAGTAACGGGATTAATACGATAGCCAAAGCCTGAAGTATAGCTCTGAAAATTTTCAACGGGAAAAGAAGCCTGCCTCCATGATGTAGCGACATTGACAGTTTGTGCCTGAGTTGATAATGGTTTTAGTGGCGAATCTTGATTAACACCTCCAATTCCTAGAGTCATTAATAGTAAACTCAGGGAAGATAATTTACTGCTAGACAGTATCAAAGATTTAACTGATTTTCTGTTCGTTTGGGTTAATTTAAACATCACTCCTCACAGTCATTCAATATAACTGTATAACTAAATTCAATTAAGATTAAAAATAAATACGGATCTTATTTTAGTGCAAAAATTGATTATTGCTGTCAATCATAAGTTAAAAAAATGTTACCACAAGTAGAGTTGAGATCTGCCAAGATACCTTTCGTTGGTTTTATCGCCGTTCATTATTGGTTTGTGATTATTACGGCTGAGACTTCAGAGCGTTGGGAAATTTGGCAAAGTCAAAACCGAGGTAGAATAAGTTGGGGACATTTACACCAAGATTTAATGCCTGTTAGTCAAGGGGTAGGAAATGGTGATAGTTGGATAGAAAAAATCTGGCAGGCTGAAGAGGCGGATAAGTTGATTAATATAATTCGGGAAAGCCCACAAAATTATCAGTACAATTATATTTATCGTTACTATCCCGGACCAAATAGTAATACTTATGTACATTGGATTCTACAAAAAGCTGGAATTAATCACCGTTTAAGCTGGAAAGCAATTGGCAAAAGCTATATAAAATGGGTGAATTTTTGGGCTTAGTTATAGTAGTGGACAAACAGAAAGAATTTAGAATTTAGAATTCAGAATGCGCGAATTATCCCCGTAGTCTATTCGTGTAAACTTAATCGCAAAACCATTACCCCACTATTTACCTTTTCATTTTTAACCAGCCAAAGATTTGAGAGACAGTTAAATTAAGTTCAATGGATTCTAATACTGGTAAATTTTCCTCTGAATCCATTTGATAAATTTTCGGATTTTGATTAGGTTTAAAGACAAGTATAGAACGTTCATTAGGATTAATTAACCAACCTAATTGGCAACCAAATTCAAGGCAATATAGAATATTATCCATCACTTTTGTTAATGATTGATTAGGAGATAAAATTTCAATTACCCAATCAGGATAAGAGTCAAATTGATTGGCTATTTCCCCGTCAGCAGTAAGTGGTATTCTTTGCCAAAAAAAGACTGCAACATCTGGAACTAGAGAACGTTTAACCATATTACAACGCAATTCTGGTAAGGCATAAGCGATGTTAGCTGATTCTGCTACTTGATTAATAGCTTCGCAGATTTTATATTGAAGTTTACTATGTTGTCCTTGTGGCATTGGTTTTTGTTTAATTTCCCCATCGATGTATTCCCATGCAGGAGATTCTTCAATATATGATTGTCTTAAAAAAAATTCTAGGGTTAAAGGTTTAATTGGAGTAGTAGTCATGGTAACTTTAAGAGATTATTTCATATTCTAGATCAATCATAAAACCTTGCCGAAACAAAGTATAACTGCCGATCGCATTTCTGTTCATTACCCATATTTCAGGCGATCGCCAATTGTCCCGATCAGCAATTGTAGGGTGGGTTAGGCAAAAACTAATTAACAGCTTTTCTCATTCAATTTGATTAGCCGTAACCCACCATTGTTGTTATCCTTTATCCCTGTTAAAATTTACTAATAAATCACTTTTCAATGGCGATCGCACATAATCCCACCGATCGCACTACAGTCAACTGTAGTCAACTGTAGGTTGGGTTAAACGACAGGCAAGATGCCTATCCCACGAAGTGCAACCCAACATCAATGGGGTATCAATGAGGCTTTTGTTGGGTTTCATGCTTCAACCCAACCTACGGGCTATGGACTAAAAAATCAACTGGGAAGGAAGAAGGAATAGCTTATCGGGGTAGGTTTTTAACTGAACTTCCATCAGATTTAATCTTAAATAACTTTACTAAAATACGGTTATCTTTATAAATTGTTTCTACTCTAATAATTTGATAATTTTGGTCAGGAAAAGTATATTCTAACTCCCAAATACCATCTTTTTTAGGTATCTCCCTAGAAGGTTTTTGACAATCATCGTTCTTTATTCTCTGATCACTATTGGGAGATAATTCATTTTCGTTATCTTGATTTTCTATATTGTTAACTAGGAGAACACAAATTTTTTCTCGCTGTTTTTCATTTTGATCTATTCCTTTTATTTTTAACAATAGTTCCCTATTTTTAGATATTGTTTCCCATGATAGTTGTTTATCTTCATCAACAATAATATGGGTAATCTTTGTCTGATATTCCTGATTAATTTTTGTTTCTAGTTGTTTTATATTGGTAGAAAGTTCAGATATTTTAAGATCTGATTTATATAAGAGAAAACCTAAAAATGTAGAAACCCCTGCCATGAATATTAATCCTATTATTGAGGCTTTTTTTTTGCATTGCGATCTCGCCCTAAGATCAAATCTTCTACCGGTTTCCCGAAGCCTTCGTTCACTATTACCCGTGTCAAGTTCGAGCCAAATTCAACCACCTTGTTTATGTTTAGACTTTTTTTACTTAAATCTTTAGGTAGAGGCTCTATTATTTTTGGGGAGAATTGTGACCATTGCCTATCTAATAATACTCCTAAATATTCATTTTCAACAAACAAACTTCTCAAAGATGAATCTGCCCCCCCATTGAGTAAGAGTGCGTTTCCTTTTTCAATTTCACCGTTCAAAAGTTTTTCTACCAATTTTATCCACTGCTTACAAGTATCATCATTTTTTACACCTCCCCACCAAGTTTTTAAATCATGTTCTAATAAAGTAGATAAATCTGGCATTGTTTCTGGTTTAGGTATTTTAGAGATACAATCTTTAAGTGTTTGATCCAGATTTTTTTTATGATCTTGTTCCCAGTTTCTATCTCTAGTAAGCAATAAAAGTTTTTCTATCTCATCTTCGGGAAAAATTTCATCTAAAAGTTTTCCTAACTCGCTTTCTCCCGCAATAGGTAAGTTAACAATATATCGTTTTTTTCTTTCATCATCCTGTATTTCTTCTCTTAATGCCTTTCTAACATCTTCTAACCATATCCAAATTAACCAAGTTAATATTTCATTATTTATCAAAAATTTGTCCTCTTTATCCCACTCTCCTTCCAAAGGATCACAATTAACAATTAATACTAAATCATAATAAATAGTAGTCTTGGCAAAATCTTTGCGTTTTGAGGGAATTCCAGAAAGAAAAAGATAGACTCCATTTTCTCCAGTCTTTTCTAAAATACAAGTAGGATATTCTATGTTCCCTGAATACTTAGAGTCTGGCATTTTTGGTGGTTTTTCGGTGAGGAGAAAACCGACATTATAATCGATTTTATGTCCTCTGGTTCTAATGTAGATATTTGTCATAGTTGCTTAACCTTTCTTTGCAATGTCACCTTTCTCAATTAGTTTAAATCGAGGACTAAGTTCTTTTTCAGAAAGTTTATTAATTGCCTCTTTCAGAACTTTATTCTTACCCCCAAGCCAGTCCCAAAACCTAGGGAAAATTCCACTATTCTGACGATTTTCCACCATTTGTTTACAAATAGAATAAAGTATTCCGTCTGCACCTAATGGTTTTCTTTTTGGTTTAGAAGTATTGGGGTTACGAACCATATATTCACACTCAAGAGATAATTCCCCGTCATTATCTTGATTCCAATGAGCATTTTTAAGTTCTATACATCCAATTGTATCAACAGGATGATATTCAATACTATAACTGGGATTGTTGGGATTGACTATTTTCGAGAACCAATCTCCTAAACCATTAGATTCCGATATTGGTTGTGCTTCCTCCGCCATTTCTTGCTTTGCCGCATCAATTATACTGGCATAAAAATCGTGAATTTCTTGATATAGTTTTTCACTTTTATCTTCTCTGCCACCATTATCATTAAAATAGGTTTCGCATTTGACTGGTACAAATAGTAGCAAACCCGATTCTCTTTTATCCCATCTCGTCTTAGCCCAGTCTCGCACCAATTCTTTTACCTGCTGTACTTCTAATAATTTTTGTGACGCTTGATGACGTTTGCTACTATCGGCTTCCATCACTAAATTACTATCGATTGGTACTATGATTACCGAGCTATCATGAATCCATGCCCTACAATCCTCCCATTGACCAGTAGGATTCGTCAAGTAACCACCGGGATAGTCTAAAATTGCCAAACGCAGTTGTGCTTGTTGATTTTGTTGATTTTGTCTGGTGATTGTCATTACCAAGTCAAAAATAAATGGCTCTGAAGTACCCCTACCTGTAGGTTCAAAGTCACAAAATTTTAATCCTGCCTCGATTTCAGATGTGGTTTTATTAATTCTTCTTTTAGTTTCACTGATTAAGTTACCGTTTTCATCTTTTTCTTCAAAGGGCTTAATTGATACACCAGTTCGAGCTAAAGCCTCTTGGGCTTGATCTAGTAAAGTAGCAATAATAGAGGTTTTTCCGACTCTAGTTGGTCCAATTATCCCAATTTTATAGAAAAAGACATTACTATCTTCTTTACTTAAATATTTTTGAAAATCTAGTTCTGTCATCGTTTTTGTTTTTACAATGAATTATTGATTAATTGTTTAAGATTATTAATAGCTTGTTCTGCTTTTTTAACCAAATGGTTATTTCTTTCAATAGTCTGAAATTCTTCTGACCAAATTTCGTTTGTGTAAGATGAAGCAAAATTGAAAAATTGAATGTCTGCATCTTCATCTCTGAGTAAACTATCTTCAAATTTTACCGCCGCAGAATAGCGAATACCTGAGATAAAGGGATTTTGTTTTAATCTTTTTTGAACAGCATAGGATGTCTGAATTATTCTGGCTGAAATTGTGTTCAAGACTAACTCTGGTGCTTGGTCATTTTGATAAGATATTTGCTCAAAGTTAAATGTTTCTGGAACTAATTTTTGAGTTTCTTCCGTCAATCTCGGTAATAAATGACTTTGAAAAACAGCATTTTCAGTACCACATTTTAACAGGTATTCTGTTGCTTCCCTTAAAGAAGGAAAAGGATCGCCTATTCCCCTTTCCCCTAAAAGTTGGAGAAATTTTTCCAGTGCTTCTCTCCCTTGAGTTACATCTTTAATTAAATCCCCTGTACAATCAGATATTACTCTAGTTATCTTGGTGAATAATTCCTGCATTTTAGTGTCAAAATAGACATCTAATTGAGTATAAGTATTTGTCATAAAAGTACGGGAACGGTTAATTTCATCGGTGGCAAAAGAATTAACGTTTTGATCTAG
>CAJHXH010000791.1_pt1 | contig 11165 bp, 11 predicted proteins | sample 9198571 | NCBI WGS metagenome assembly CAJHXH01 (sample SAMEA7708301, study PRJEB35096) | sediment metagenome | biome: marine neritic benthic zone biome [ENVO:01000025]; feature: sediment [ENVO:00002007]; material: shallow marine sediment [ENVO:03000034] sea grass bed [ENVO_01000059] ... | reverse complement strand
CCTCGACTACCAATGCTGGATCGTTTTTTGGTGATTGCTGAGAGAGAAGAAATTGATATCCTGATCGTAGCAAATAAGATCGATCTTTCCGGAATGCAGATCGCTCGGGATTCTTTCCAGCGCTATGAGAAGATTGGTTATCCGGTGATCTATACTTCCGCAGTGAAAAAACGGGGGATCAAAAAGCTCAAAATCAAGGTAGTCGCCTTTTTGGGGTAGGTTATTTTGATCTTGTAATAATCGATGAAGCCCACCGCAGTATTTATAAAAAATATCAAGCCCTGTTTAGTTACTTTGATGCCCTCCTTATTGGCTTAACCGCTACCCCCAGAGATGAAATTAACCGAGATACCTACCGCATTTTTGATCTCGAAGCAGGTAATCCAACCTTTGCCTATGAATTACAAGACGCAATCAATGACGGCTATTTAGTGCCTCCCACTGGTATCAATGTCCCCTTTAAATTCCTCCGCCGAGGAATCAAATATAGCGAACTCAGCCCAGAGGAACAATTAGAATATGAAGAAAAGTTCTTTGATGAAGAAACAGGAGAAATACCAGACGAAATCAACGCCGCTGCACTTAATCGTTGGCTTTTTAATCAGGATACCGTAGATCAAGCCTTGGAAATCCTCATGGAAAAGGGCTTAAAAATCGCTGGAGGCGATCGTCTGGGGAAAACCATCATTTTTGCCCGTAACCATCAACACGCTGAATATATCGTCTCTAGGTTTGACTATAACTATCCTCACTATAAAGGTGCTTTTGCCCGTGTCATTGACAGTCACGATCGTTATGCCCAAAGTATCCTTGATGACTTCTCCGAGCTGGATAAAGAGCCAACAATCGCTGTTTCTGTGGATATGTTGGATACGGGTGTAGATGTGCCAGAAGTGCTTAATTTACTTTTCTTTAAACCCGTCTATTCTGAGGTAAAATTTAATCAGATGATTGGTAGGGGTACTCGTTTATGTGAAAATTTATTCGGTGTGGGTGAGCATAAAACTAAATTTCTGATTTTTGACCTTTGTGATAACTTTAGTTACTTTGAGCAGAAGGTTAAAGAAGTGGACAACAAACCCACAGAAAGCCTAAACACTCGTATCCTCAAAGCTCGTTTAGACTTGCAACACCTGCTTGGCAAAAAGAAACTCACTGATTCTGAACATAAAGCCTTAAAAACCAGCTTATTAGATCATCTCCATCTGCACGTTGCCACCATGGAAACCCATAATTTTCTTGTCCGCCGTCACCTCAAAGATGTGGAAACTTTTTCCCAGCGAAAACGTTGGAATAAGCTAACAAGTAAGGATCTTGATCTCATTCGTGATAATCTAACTCCCCTTCCCAATGGACTTCCTAGAGAAAATCCTGACGTAAAAAAGTTTGATCTTCTCTGTTTGCAAGTTCAACTTGCCATCCTGAAAAAAAGTTATGAGTTTGAACTGCTACGGGATAAAATTCGGGATTTATTGAGTAACCTTGAAGAAAAGCAGACTATTCCTGCGGTGAAACAGCAACTCTCATTAATTACAGAAGCCCAAGAAGAAAGCTGGTGGACTGATGTCACCCCTGCTGTAGTTGAATCTTTAAGGCTCAAGATTCGTGACTTAATTCAATTTATCGATCGCCAAGAAACCCCCATTACCTACACTAACTTTAAAGATCAGGTTTGGAAAGTAAGCGAAGCCTCTGTTCCCTATAATACCACAGGGTTTAGTCCTTACCAATATCGCAAAAAAGTCGAAGCCTATATCAGAGCTAATCAAGACCATATTGCGATCGCTAAACTAAAAAGAAATATAGCGTTAACCGAAAGTGACTTAAGTGAACTTGAAAAGATGTTATTCACCTCTGAAGAGATCGAAAATAGAGATAGATTTGAAGAAGTCTATGGTAAGGATCTTAGTCTGAAAAGCTTTATCCGTCAATTAGTAGGACTCGATCGTAATTCTGCCAAAGAAGCCTTTGCTGTTTATCTCCAAAATGCTAACTTAACCGCTAATCAAGTTCGTTTCATTGAGCAAATCATTGACTGGTTAACTCAACATGGAGTCATGAATCCCCACCTACTTTATGAGCCTCCTTTTACCGATATTCACACAGAAGGACTTGATGGAGTCTTTAATGATGATGATGCTGATAATATTATTGCGATCGTCCGTTCCTTTAACGACACTGCCGAGATGACTTTTATAGCAACCGTCAAGTTGGTTAGGACACAAGAAAAGGAGAAAGGGCGTAGAACAGGCATCTTGCCTGTTTAAGAAATGTCCTAAGTAATATGGCGACGGCTATAAATCTGCGATGGCTTAAACAGTGGATTTGGAGTATATAACTTGACAAAAAAAAATAAAGGATTCGAGCATCGCTCGCAACGGGTGTGAAAAAAGAAAAATAATTCCTTATTTCAAGCCCAGATCAACACCGAAGTCAGGACAGGCTTCGGGGCTTGGGTAATTCATAATTCAGATTGCTTCGTGCCTCGCAGATTGCTTCAGGTTGCCACGCCTTCGGCTCGCAATGACATTCCTCGCATGATTGCCACGGCTTCGCCTCGCAACCTTCGGCCTTCGGCCTTCGGATTCATAATTCATAATTCTTTTGACGGGTGCGACAGGACTCGAACCTGTGACCGACTGCTTAGAAGGCAGTTGCTCTATCCAGCTGAGCTACGCACCCTTATTAACTCGGACAGATTACCATTATATCTTATCCAGCAATTATTTGACAAGGAAAGCTTATTGATCTTTAGGGCAAACGCATCTAAATCTTGGACACCTTACAACTGAACTTTCATTTTGCCAAATCTTTAAACCATATACCCCAAGGGCGATCACTGGACATTGAGGTTCAATTTCACTGGGTACAAGAGAGGTAAATACCTAGTAATTTCAATAATTTTTCTTGCAGACAAGTAGGTTTTGTAACCTTATCAAATTCGATTAATTTTCCACTCAAATTAACTCTTATTTTATTGAGTGTGATTGTTCCCAAATCTTCTAATAATGTCCGAAAACTATGAACTGGCTCATTGAAATTATTCTTTTTCTTACCTCTTTTTTTTTCGCCCCTTCACTTCTAACAAAATTTAATGTCTCTTCATTAATTTCTTCCATTTCCTCACCCTCTGTAACATGACAATTAGTATTTAGCTCGTTAAGTTGAGTTTATTTTGCCCCTAACTATCTGTTAAACAGTTTAAGCGGTTGTGCATAGGACTTTCACCTATTCAATCTTAAGTCATTGCCTCTTGATTCAACTACTAACATTCTAATATATTTGATGATGATTAACAATAAATTCATTGAATGTTTATAATACCGGATGCTAACAGGCAAGATGCCTGTTTTACGGGATGTTAGAGGACGTTTGAGAAGTCCCATCACCTCATTCACCCCTGGTAGCGAAGCGGAACGAAGAATCTCAATTTGAGGTATAAAAACACCAGATGCTTCACGCTTCGTGAACCATGACATTAATACTTTTCAAACAACCTCTTAGCTAAATTTTTCTAATTTAGTAATTAAATGGTCAAAATAAACAGCAAAATCTTCTTTTTCTTGAGTTGAAAACTTCTCTAAACTAAAATATTTTAAATTTTCTAACCCTAAAATCATTGCCGGTAATGGCACTTTTAATTCTTGATAAAGTAAATCCATATTGGTTAACCCTTCAGGATTAGTAAATTCACTTATTTTACCTGCTACACCATAACTAACGCAACGTAAAAAATGCCAAAAATCTCGCCAACAAGCACTAGCCCTTTCTGGCGGATAAAGTTCGCCTCCTGGTTCGGTAATATTAGAAAAATTAACTAAGACTTTTTCTCTTGCTTGTTCAACAATTTGTTCGGCATTATCTCTCAATAATTGAGCTTGCTTAAGATTTTCTTTTAACTCAGGTAAACTATTTTCTATGGTTTGAGAATCACTATCACTTAAATATTCACCTTGATCATCTGCCTGTTGAAAAAGATTAATTACTGTTTCAGGATAAGTATCTTTTACATTAGCTAGGCTAAAAATTCTGGCTTTGGGAATTAGTTCTTTGGCTCTTTCGGTTAACATATTTTTACAATTATTACTAATAATAACTACTTAATTTTAAACTATTTTAGGCAAGGGACAAGGGCATAATGATATTATGTCCCTACAGAAAACATTAAATTACCCTGTGGGGATTTAACACTGTGTTTTACCCAAACCGAATCTCAGATCAAAAAATTTCTGTTGAATAATATTATGCCCCCTTAGCTCGAATTAACATATCATCGTCATTAATAACTATTTCTTTTTCCGCAGAATTTCCTAACTCATTTAAGGCTAATAAACAACCATATTTAAGGTCAAAAATTCGGGTATTTAATTGCTCTTTTAATAAACTAATTACCTCTTTATTGCCTAAAATTCCCAAAGCAATAGCCGCCGCAGCCCTTGATTTTTGGAACTGAGGTAAAGTATTTTTTAAGGCTTCGATTAATATATCGTAAGCGGGTTGATATTTAAGCCAACCAAATAGTTTCATCACATGATAATGTGCCCCGTAATCATTATTGGCAGATTGATGGTAATTCTCTATTAAGGCTTTTCCCAACTTATCTGGATGGTTTTCTAATAGGGTTTTACTGGCGAGATAACAACGCCCAAAATCGGTATGGTATAATTCCTTAATCAAAAATTCTAAACTGGGAGGTTGATCATATTCATGAACTAAGTTTAAATCAGTAGGATGATCTCGAACTACCTGATCTAAATAGGGTTCAATCTCGGCAAAACTTTTAATACCCTGATTAATGGCATTTTCCCCTAAACTGCGTACCGCCCGCAAACGAAAAACGATGGAAACAGGGCAAGATGCAATCTCAGGAATCGCTTCATAGTAGTCTAAATCGATTAAATCTTGAATGGAAGCCCGTCTCACATTGACGCTTTCTGATTGCAAAAATTCAACTATTCGATGAATCTGATTTTTATCTCCTGTTAACTTTGCGATCGCCCCTAATGCTGAACTAACAATGGCAAGATCCTCATTCTGGAGAAATGGTTTAATTGCAGTACTAGCTGGTGGATAATTTAACTTAGCCAGAGTTTGAATAATAACTCGGTAATTTTGCTCTGATTTTGTCAATAAATTAGCTATTTCGGCTAAAATTGCTTCATCTTCTGTGCCAATTTCCCCGATCGCCCAAACTGCATTTTCCACCGTATAACAATCGTTATCATTTAAACAATTACGAATAACCGTTAAGGCTTCTTTCTCTTTAAATTTGCCTAAAGTTTCGATCGCCTTTCTTCTAGTAATACGATTATAAAGTTGATCATCACAAACGGTAATTGCTTCAATCAAAGCTTTAACAGTGCGATCGCTTTTAAAATAGACTAAATGAGAAGCCGCCGCATAGCGATCGCTTGGATCTTCTAATTCTTCTAAGGGTGTTTTTAGTAACGTAATTGCCCTTTCTTCGGTAATATTAAACAGACTACGAAAACGCTTATCCATGATTACTAAGTAATGATTAATAACTAAAAAAACGTAACACAGGCATCTTGCCTGTTCGGGATAACACAGGCATCTTGCCTGTTCGGGAGGAGGTGTAACACAAACATTTTACTTGTCAGATAAAGCCTTCTCAAACAATCAATATAAACCATTTATTCAAGCAAAACTTGAAATTCATTTCTAGCTAATCTATGAGACTTATTCCGAGATTAATGATCAATTATTAACTAATTATCCTGTTTTTGAGAGGGATATTTAACCGAACGGAAATGAATAACTTGCTCTAAACGAGAAGCAGCACTTTTCGCTGATTCTTGAATTAAGGAATCCTTGCTCGAATCTTCACCAAGATTAGTTAATACCGCCATTGCCCTATCATCAGGAATTGAACCAAGAGCATTAATAATGGCAACTGCCACTGAAATATTTTCACTGGTTTCTAAATATTCCGTAAAAATATCTAAGGCTGGAATGCCCACTTGCCCCAAAGCCATCACTGACACAAGATGCACCACCGGATTAGGATCATTAATGCTTGTTTTGAGTGCTTCCATCGCTTCCTCTGGAAAAGGTTGATCAGGATAATTACCTGCAATTTGTGCTAAACCTTTGCCACAACTCGCCTTTACTACCACATTATCACTACTCATCAATGTCTCAACTAAAGGAGGAATCGCATCAGCCCCAATCACTCCCAAAGTCTTTACTGCCGCCCGTCGATAAACCACATCTTCTTCTCCTAATAACCCCATCAAACGAGGAATAGTCGTTTCATCCCGTGATTCGGCAATCTCCCACATTGCTCGATTACGTAAATTAGGATTAGGATGTTTTAATTGTTCAAAATGAGAATCCATCATTATTAAAAAGGGGATTATCAATAAATATTTTGGCTAAGAGGTTATAGTAACAGATTAATCTATTTTATTCAAGGATGAATTGTCTTTTTAGTTATTGATATTTTTTGGCCATCATTTCTAACATCTCATTTGAAACACAACGACGCTCAGAACAATAAGTCATTAAGTTAACACCATTCATCATTTTAACTGTACTCACACGTACCCGAAAATCATCAGTAAGAAACCAACATCTTTCCATGCCTTGATTTTTTTCGTATTCTGTCACAATAGTTAAAACACCATCAGGGGCAAAACTATATTGACAAACAACGGGAATTCCCTCTACATAACCTTTATTGCGGAGAAATCTACCTTGAGTTTTGTTTTCTGGATCGGGAATATCCACTAGAATTGCCGCCCAATCTGGGTTAGGATTAGGATCATCTAAATTATCTTGCCATAAAAAGGTTGCTCCACCAACTGCTAAATTGGGATCGATATTTTGAGCTTCACAGACTTTTATAATACGGCTATCATTGTTATCTAAAACTTCAATCATTATATTTGAGTCGCCAGATTGTTCATTAGTGGTGTCAAAATGATGTACTGTTCGTTGAGAAAACCAAGTTCCCTCACTTTTACAAAAAAAATCCATCATCGTCATTGGTGGTTTAAGTTGCATAAATTTACATCTCCTATTTTTCTCAAAAATTCATTAATAATTTTAACCTCTCAAGGGGATTAATTAAGCGAAATGTTTTAGTTTTAGATATACTACTGTTATTCTATCATCTATTCTCTCAATTCTTTTCATAAATAGTCGTTTTTTAGGTTAAACTAGAAATAAGTGTTCTCAAAAATAAATTAATAGAAAAAAAGTCTTAATTTACACTTTAAAATTCTGACAAAAACTTACCCTATGAATAATTTATTACATCGAATTACTCTTAACCCTCATATTTTATGTGGTAAACCAATAATTCGTGATTTGCGAATTTCAGTAGAGATGATTTTAGAATTATTAGCACAAGGTGCAACTATCTCGGAAATTTTGGAAGATTATCCTGAATTAGAGTTAGACGATATATATGCTAGTTTGCATTATGCTCATCAATTATTGAAAAATGAAGAGGTTATTCCTACAATCGTTACAACTCAATGAAATTTCTCTTGGATGTTAATGTGGGTGGAAATATAACTCAATGGTTAAATACTCAAGGGTATGATGTAGTGCAAGTAAGCGATGTTAACCCTCGTATGATTGATCAAAAAATATTATCGTGGGCAAATCGAGAAAAAAGAATTATCATTACTACAGATAATGATTTTGAACAAATGATTTGGTTACAAAAAAAACCTCATTGCGGAGTCTTAAGATTACAAAATATTCCTCGTATTCCTAGACAAATTTTGCTAGAAAAGGTGTTAGCTAACTACAGTTTGAATTTAATCAATGGTGCAATTATCATCGCTACCCAGCAAAAAATTCGCATCCGTAATAATTTATAAATAATTTATAACTAAATTTGTAGAATTTTATCTAATCATTTTATGTCATCTATGTCTTTATCCCAAACTCATTCCAAATCAGAAGTTTTAGCAATTCTCCAACAAGATAAAAATCTAGCCTCAGCTAATCTGCAAAATATGGATTTGTCTGGTGTTGATTTATCAGGGGCAAATTTAAGTAAGGCAAATCTGATTGGGGTTGATTTTATTTCAGCTAATTTAAGTAATGCTAATTTGGTGTCTGCTGATTTAAGAGGAGTATCTCTTCAGGGTGCTAATCTTAGTAATTCCAATCTGGAAAATGCTCTTTTACAGCGATCGCAATTGTTGGGTTGTGATTTAAGTAATGCCAATCTGGAAGGGGCAAAATTAGATCTTGCTTATTATGATAATGAGACAAAATGGGCTAGTGATTATAATTATAAAAAATCTGGAGCAGTTGGTCCAGGTGCTAGTTTAAGCGGAGTTTTTCTCAATACGGCTAATTTGCGTGGAGTAGATTTAACCGGTGCTAATTTGCGTGGTGCTTATCTTAGTGGGGCAGATTTAACCGAAGCTAATTTAACAGGTGTTGCTTTAAGTGGTGCTAACCTTAAATATGCGTTTTTAACGGGGGCTAATCTGCAAGATGCTATCTTTATTGGTACAGAATTAGAGGGGGCTGATTTACGGGCAACTAATTTAAAAGGTGCTAAATTTGAAAATTTGAACAGTATTGCCGGTGCAGATTTCTCTTTAGCACAGGGATTAGATGAAAAAACAAGGGCAATTCTCCATAGTTTTCCAGGAAATGAGTTAAATACTTGGAATACTTTTACTCGTAGCAATACGACAAAAAGCCTTATCCAGAATAAGTAATCAACATATCAAGATAAGTTAGTTATTCAAAGTTAGACCTCCCTTCAACAAAAAATCCCCGTAGAACAGGCATCTTGCCTGTTTATAGCAATGGACTCTTGTCTTAGTACAAAAAATACTATACTTTAGTCTTAGTTAACGGGAAATATCACTGTGACCATTGTAGCCTTATTAACTTCGCTAGTAATGGAAATATTCCCACCATGTAAATCTACACACTTTTTGACAACAGCTAATCCTAATCCTGTACCGGTAAGATGCTTTACATTTAAACTTCGATAAAAAGGTTCAAAAATTTCCTCTTGATCTTCTTGAGAAATACCTATTCCTCTATCTTTAATTTGAAATTCAAGCTGATCCAAACTAAAGATTAAATACAAGTCAATTAAACTACCTTGGGGTGAATATTTGATTGCATTAGACAACAGATTTGTCAAAATTGAGCGTAGTAATTTTTCGTCTAAAGTAGGATTGGGATTAATTCCTTCTTCCCGATAAAGATTGAATTTAAGCTTATGTTTCGCACCTGTACTAAGTTTTATTTCTTCTATTAATTGCTGACAAAATTTTTCTAGTGCTATTGGTTGAGGGTTAAATTCTAGGTTTCCCGTTTCCGCACGATTAATAGTTAAAATATCGTCTAATAGTTGAACCATATTTTTGACTGAACTTTGAATTCGATGAAGGTTTCTTAACTGTTTTTCTTGATTATCAGGGAAATAACTTGCATTTTCTAATACTTGTGCTGCAGCTAAAACTGTACTTAAAGGAGTACGAAATTCATGGGAAACCATAGAAAAGAAACGAGTTTTTACCTGATTTAATTCTTTTTCTTGCTCTAATGCTCTTCTTATTTCCTCCAATCTTTTTCTTTCGGAAATATCACGAGAAGTAACGATGATTCTTGTTTGTGGTACATTGTTGATAAATTTTTGGGCGATCGCCTCAAGATAACACCATTCACCTTGTTTATTTTGAGCTAGAAATTCAATCGGGCGAACAATTTTTTGCTCTTCAATCACATCCAGAATGCCTGAGCGAATGTTATTTAAGTCGTCTGGGTTAATATAACTAAAAAAGTTTGTTGACTTAAATTGTTCAGGCGTATAACCTAAAACTTTTTCTACAGAAGGGTTTTGATAATAGATAATTCCATTTGGTTCTAAAATCGTAATCATATCTAAGGTATTTTCCACTATTTGCCTAAATCTTTGTTCACTCAAACGGAGAGCTTTTTCAGTGCGTTGATGTTCAATAATTTCTGCTTTTAGGGATTCATTGGTTAAAGCTAATTGTTGGGTACGTTGTTCTACTCTATCCTCTAATTTTGTGTTAAATTTTTGTAATTGATTATAAAGTTCTGATTGTTGAATGGCGATCGCTACTTGATTGGCTAATTGTTTCATTAATTCGATTTCTTCTTCTTCCCATATTCTAGGTTGCTTACATTGATGAACGATTAATAAACCCCAGAGATAAGGAGTCGGAAATGTATCTGTCTCTCTCATAGAGGTAGTTTCTACCCTATGATTACAATCAGATTGATGATTTCTAATTTGTTGGATAATGGGTACAACTAACTTAGCTTTTACCCCAAATTGTTTGACAAACTCAGCTAAACAATCTTCTATCTCAGCTTTTTCAACATCATTAATGGTACGGATTTTTCCTTCAATATAAGCTCGATGATATTCTTGCGGGAAAACCTCTTCGGGAAAAGTTTCGCCCAAAATTTCAGGATATGGGGGCAGTACATTTTCTGTCATAGCACTACCAGTGCCATTATTCCATATACGATAGATTAAAACTCGATCAGCTTGGAGAAAATTTCTAACTTCTGTTACTGTGGTTTTTAAAATTTCTTCTAAGTCTAAAGATTGACGAATCTGTTGCGTAATTTGATAAATTAATTTCTCTCTTTCAGCTTGCCGAATTAAAATAAAATCTATTTGACGACGACGGTTTATTTCTCGTTGCAAAAAACAAATAACTAGAATTAGAGAACATAAACAAATAATTAAAATTAGCGGATATGCATAATTAAATAAATTCATAGTCTCTCATATCAAAAGCCCTTCTCAGAAAAGCGTTAAAGTATATTTAGAAAAAAAAGAATAGCATAGAAAGCTATTCTATGCTACCAAAATTTTAAAAGAATCAGGGCAAACGCATCTAAATTCTGAAACCCCTATCCAATAAGGATTTTACTGATTCAGATAATCAACAGGCAAGATGCCTGTTCTACGTTTTTTTCCTCAACAGGCAAGATGCCTGTTCTACGTTTAAATTATAATTATTTTGAAATGTTGGATTCTAAATTATATATAAGAAAATATGATGAATTTTCCAGTATCTGATGAGCTTGAAATTCGTTACCGTAATTTACCTCATTGGGAATTAGGTGGTTCTATTTATTTTGTCACTTTCAATACTTTGAATAAATTAGAATTAAAT
>CAJHXH010000644.1_pt1 | contig 11219 bp, 1 predicted proteins | sample 9198571 | NCBI WGS metagenome assembly CAJHXH01 (sample SAMEA7708301, study PRJEB35096) | sediment metagenome | biome: marine neritic benthic zone biome [ENVO:01000025]; feature: sediment [ENVO:00002007]; material: shallow marine sediment [ENVO:03000034] sea grass bed [ENVO_01000059] ... | reverse complement strand
CGACTTTGCCGTTTGGTGTTAAAGGTAATTGCTCTAACCAGACAAAAGCAGAAGGTATCATATAGTCTGGTAATTGCTCTCCTAAATATTGCCGTAAAATAGGCGTTAATTCAGGTTGATTTTCTCGATTTTCAGCAGTTAAGTTAGATACTAGATAGGCGACTAACCGTTTATCTCCAGGTTGATCTTCTCTGGCGATAACTACTGTTTCTTTTACTTGGGGATGACTACTTAGTATTGATTCGATTTCTCCTAGTTCAATTCTGAATCCTCGTATTTTGACTTGATGATCAATCCGTCCTAAATACTCAATATTCCCATCGGGTAAATAACGGCACAAATCACCTGTTTTGTATAAACGAGCATTAGGATCATCAATAAAGGGATTAGCAATAAATTTTTCGGCTGTTAATTCCGGACGATTAAGATAACTTCTTGCCAGTGAATCTCCTCCAATATGCAATTCTCCAGGCACGCCGATCGGAACTGGTTGAAGAGATGAATCTAGTAGATAAACTTGGTTGTTGAAAATAGGACGACCAATTGTCGGTGATAACGAATAATCATCTTTCAATTTGACAATGGCAGAAGTTGACACAACAGTATTTTCTGTGGGACCATAATCGTTCACCAACTCAAATGGGAAGTTAAAAGATTTAGGCTGATGAAGTTTATCTCCTCCTGTAAACATAATTCTTAAGGGTGCATTTTCCGACCAGTTAAGCTCTAGTAACAATTCTGCTAGTGGGGTAGGGACAAAAGTAATGCTTATTTTTTTGGAGATTAACCATTTTTGTAGCTCTAATGGTGAGCTAACGATAGATGGAGGAACTAAATATAAACTTGCTCCTACGGTTAAACAAGACCAGATCTCCAATGCTGCGGCATCGAATCCACTTCCAGCTAATTGAGTTGTTTTATCTGCATTAGTAACTTTTAACTCCTGTAAATGCCAGTAAATAAGATTGAGCAATCCTTGATGCTCTATTAAAACTCCCTTAGGTTTGCCCGTCGAACCCGAAGTATAAATCACATAGACTAAATTGCTTAAGTTTACTTTTATGGACAAATTTTCCCGACTTTCTCCCCCTATCTTCGTCCAATCTGCTTCTAAATCAATCACCTCTCCTTCATATTCTGGTAACTGACTAATTAATCTAGTCTGAGTTAAGAGAATCTCGGATTGTGAATCTGAGAGCATATACTCGATTCTTTTCTGAGGATAATGAGGATCAATCGGCACATAAGCTCCTCCTGACTTCAATATGCCCAACAATCCTACCACCATCTCTAGCGATCGTTCTACACATATTCCGACTAACTCATCTGGTTGTACTCCTAATTCTCGGAGATAATGAGCTAATTGATTCGCCTTCTGATTTAACTCTCGATAGGATAATTGTTGCTCCTCATAAACCACTGCTACTGCATCAGGGGTTCTTTCTACCTGCTCCTCAAATAACTGGTGAATACATTTATTTTTAGGATAGTCTCTTGCTGTATCATTCCACTCAAATAGGATTTGATTTTTTTCGGCTCCGGTTATTATTTCTAAACTAGATAATTTTTCTTTTGTCTTAACAAGCATTTCTTCAAGAATTTTTTGCAAATGTGCTAATATTCTTGTGATTGAATCTTCCGCAAATCGCTTAACATCATAAGCTATCGTTATGGATAAATTACTCTCATCGGGCATAAAGATAATATTCAGAGGATAGTTGGTTGGATGAGCAATCTCAATTTCATTAATGCTTAAACTTTCAATACCTTGTTTAACCTCTGTATTAACAGGAACGTTCTCAAAAGCGAAAATACTTTCAAACAGGGGAGTATTATTGCATATTTCACTACAAGCGTGTATATCAATAAGGGAAAGTGTTTGTCCATACTGCTCAAGCTCTGCTTGTTTAACTTGTAATTGCTTAAGCCAGTCAACTAAGATTGTGCTATCGTCGATTACCACTCTCAATGGCAATGTTTTGATAAATATGCCGATCATTGATTCTACTCCCTTTAGAGCAGGAGGACGACCAGAAACTACCACTCCGAAGACTAGATCAGATTCCCTGCTATAACGACTGAGTAATATTGCCCAAGCCCCCTGAACTATCGTATTCAAGGTTATGCGATGTTGTTTTGCCATTGATTTCAAGGCATTGGTTACGGTTTCTGACAATTGACATGATTCTTTGCCATACTTTCCCACCGTGTGGGAAAAAGAACTTCCTAACTTATCTATCGTTAAGGGAGTTGGTGCAGTAAAGCCTTTTAGGGTTTCTGTCCAAAACTTCTTACTGGGAGAAATATCTTGCTTTTGTAGCCAATTTATATAATTACGAAAAGGAACTGGTGATTGTAATAATAATTCTTCTCCTTGATTGAAAGCTCGATAATATGAGAAAACCTCTTGTAAAATAATGGGTACAGACCAACCATCCAAAATGATATGATGAAAACTCCATATCAACTTATATTTCATCTCTAACAACTGAATTAGATTGCATCGCATCAAAGGAGGTTTTTTTAACTCAAAAGGCTGAGAACCTTCCGTTTCCAGAAACTTATCTAGTTCTTGCTGTTGAATATCTCCTTTATCCTGCCAATCATGATAATTAAGAGCAAAATTTACTTGTTTAAGAACTACTTGCAGTGGTTTTTTCGGGTTATCCCAAACAAATAGGGTACGCAAGGCAGAATACCGCTCTATTACCTTTATCCAAGCTTGCTCAAAAGCTATTTTATTGATATTTCCTGTTAGGGAAAACTGGTATTGCTCAACATAAATACCACTATTGGGAGCATATAAGCTATGAAATAGCATTCCTTCCTGAGTCGGCGATAAAGGATAAATTGCTTCTATGTTCTTTTGCTTTTGATTAGTTGCCATAAATTTCCTGGATTTCTATAGATAAATTAATTTATTCTTATATTGATGACAAGATATTATCAAGCTCATCCTGACTTAACTCAACATCAGGAAAATCAGGAGGAGTATAACCCCCTATTTCAGGAAATTGACAGTAGCTAATAATATCTTGTAAATTATTGATAAAGCTATCAACTAGTCTTTGAACAGTATTCTCACTATGGATTTTAACACTGTAATTCCAGAGACAGTGAAGCCGATTATTGGCAATGTATAAAACTAGATCTAACCAGTAAGGACGCATTCCCCAGGGACTAAAATCAAAACCTTTTGATTCTCGTGCCATTGCCAACAAAGGGGGTAGATTGAAGGCTTGATCAAATTGACCTAAGTAATTAAAACGCAGTTGTGGTTTGGCAAGATGATCAATCTTCTTTTCTATATGATTCTCTTTACTTAAATACCGCAATATTCCATAACCAATTCCTGCTTTGGGAATTTTGCGTAATTGTTCTTTGACAAATTTCAACATTTCTCCCCAATCATCACTCTTATTCAACTCAAGCAGAACCGGAAAAATAGTCGTAAACCAACCAATTGTTCTAGATACATTAATTTCTTCTCCTAGGTTTTCCCGCCCATGTCCTTCCAAATCAACCAATAATTTTGCCTCATTTGTCCACTGTGCAAATGTTTTAAGTAGAGCAGTTAAAAGAACTTCATCAGTTCTGGTACTATAAGCAGAAGAAACTTTTTTAAGTAATTTTTTAGTTTCTTCCTCAGTTAAAACTGTCTCAATTGTATTTGATTCTTGGAGGATATTTTCTTCAGGAGAAAAGGAATAATCAGAGGGGAGACTCTTAAATTGTTGGCTAGAATTGGCAGTCCAATAATTTAATTCATCTATTAATTCAGCTGATTGACTATATTTACCAAGTAACTCTGCCCAATCTTTAAAAGAAGCCGTCTTGGCAGGAAGTTCTATTTCTTGTTCTTTTTCTAATTGTTGGTAAGCCGAGACAAAATCTTCAAGGAAAATTCGCCAAGATACACCATCAATGACTAAATGATGAACTACGATCAATAGGCGATCACTTTTGCTATTTCCCATCTGAAATAGAGCCGCCTTAACTAAAATGCCGTCAGATAAATTAAGACTGCTTTGTAATTTGTTAGCTGTATGTTCAATTATTTTTTCTTGTTTTTCTCCTGGAACTTGGGTTAAATTTACTACTTCCCATGGTACTTCCTCTGGCGCTTCTCCATATTCTTGTTGCCAACCTGCTTCTGAATGAACGAACTTTAATCGAAGGGCATCATGATGCTCAACTAACTTCTTTAGTATCTTAGCCACAAAATTAGGTTTAAGTCCGACTTCAACTTCCAATAAAAACGACATATTGAAGTGATGTGGTTCAGGGAACTTCTGTTCAAAAAACCAATGTTGAATAGGTATTAGGGGAACTTTACCCGTTACCAATCCTTGCTCAATTGTTGAAGATGTCGATAAGCTAACAAACGGAGCTAATTCACTGATAGTTTGATATTCATAAATCTGCATCGGAGTCAAATGCAATCCCTTTTTATTAGCCCTAGCTACCACCTGAATAATAAGGATGGAATCCCCTCCTAATTCAAAGAAATTACCATTGACGCTAATCTTTTCAGTATGAAGTAATTCAGCCCAAATTTCACTCAATACTTTTTCTATTTCAGTACTGGGAAGGACCAAATTATCTCTGTCTTTACTCGCTTCAGATACAGATGAATTATCTTTTAAATAATCTTGAATGGCATCAAAAATTGCTTCTGGTTGTGCTAAATTAGTGGCTATTCTTTGCCACAAATCCGATTCTGTTTTAACTAAAGCATTGGTTTCAGCCGATTTTTTAGCTTTTGTGGCTAATTCTTCTTGAGATTGTGAAGAGTAAGTTATTCCAGCCGTATAATCAGTAGGGAATTGAAATGCATATCCATCCGTAATTCTGTGTTTAAATTGTGAACCAACACTCTCTAAAAAATTAAGAATCGGTTGATTTTTTTGACTTTGTTTATAATTAACCATTACCCAATCTAGCTCTTTTTGCTTGGTAATTCTACCTACTTCAGCCAACATTTGATGTTCAACTCCACGCCCTAAAGTACGGCAACTAAGGAGAAATGTATCTACTTTCATCATTTTTTCAGATTTTTGTTCCTCAGCAATCATTAACCCCACTAAACCATAATCACCAAATCGGTCTTTAGCTTTAACTGTCAAACAAGAATAATTATTGGTATCAATTAAGGATTGAATCTCACTTTCAGAACGCCTAATGGTAGTAGCATTAAACTGATTTGTTCTTTGGGTTAGTTGAGATGCCCTTCCTAATTCAGAAGAATTGATTGGTTCAATTTCTACTTTCAGGTTTAAACTCTGGATGAAATCAGTGAGGGTTAGGGACTTTTTCATCACTTCTTGTCTCTGTACATTTTGCTGATAAAACGAAGCTCGTTTTTGATCTTCTTCAGTTACCTTGAGTTTATCAAAAGCCCAAATATGCTCTAAAAATTGAGGAATGTTTTCTGCCTTTTTGGGAAGTTGTAATGTTAAAACTTGAGGACAATTTGCTTTTACTTCTTCACATTCAACTGGATTATCATCAATCAAAATAAAACTGTTTAAACCTAAATCTAACTCTTGGGCTAGTGATTTAAGGTTCGCTGATTTAGGCTGCCAGTTAATTTTCCAAGATACTAAATTTTCCCATTGCAAAACCATATCATTACGCAGGGTAAACACTTCTCGAACATCATCCTCATTATTTTTACTGCAAAGACAGAGCAACATCCCTTTTTCGCTTTGTCTTAACACAAATTCTTGCAACAATTTGAAATTTGGATCAATGGTTATTCCCGAAACACCATCTTCACCACAGACTCCTCTCCATAAAGTATTATCACAATCAAGCACAATCACTTTATAAGGACTACGTTTTAGGGCAGATATTTTTCTCGCCAAGATTGTTCCCATACTGCTGTAAAACAAAGGTGTAAAGGGAATATGTCCTAATTCATCTCCTTTAGCATCATAAAAATTATTAACTGGATAAGTATTAACCAATTCCAAAGAAGTTATGACATAAACATCCTTCATTGTCTCAACTTCACTTAACAGTAGATTTTCCATCTCCTCCAGAAAATGCTTTGTTTGTGGTTGTGTCTCAGAATCCGGTGTAGCTGGGCATAAACAAAGAAAATAAGGCACAGAGGAGTTAGTAGATGAACTTTTGAGAAAAGAAATTAAATCCTCCACATTGCGGCTCAGTTTATTGCGAACTTCTAAAGTTAACTCATCTTGTAGTAATAAGTTAGTAGTTGTTGAATCTTCGTATCTGAGCCAATCTTCAAATCTAACGAGTATAATATTAATTCCAGTAGAGTTATTATTTACTAAACTCTGAGGATCTAGCAGTTCCTGAAAAACTTGATTGTAAGGGGCAAATTCAATCTCATAGGGTAATTTTAACGTTTCTAGCCAATAATTTAAAAAATCCGTAACCGGTTCTGCTGTGAAGGTAGCCGTAATCACCAAAGGATGCTTGGGCAAAGATGACTCGTCTTTTATCCTTTTTACTTTTTCTTCCAGAGAAGGCGTTAGATTAAATTCAGTTAGTTTGTCCGTGGATGATTCAACCCACTGACTCAGAATTTGCTCATAGGACTTAACCAACTCTTCAATAGTTTCCAATTTAAACAATAACTCGTTATAGGCGATCGTTCCATATAGCTCTCCGTTAACTTCATACATTGACCATAGTAGATCTAAATCAGTCGGTGCCCTACCCACTTCTGGTAGAGGAGTAAAAGTTAAATCATCAACGGTTATACTATTTAATTGTTTGCCCAAAAAGGTACTGAATATAACTTGAAATAAGGGCGAGTGAGACTTACTCCGTTCAGGATGAACAACTTCAATAACTTTGCTTAATGGGGTTATTTGATGGTTTTGAATCTCGAATAAACCATTTTGTGTTTGCTGAATCAGATCTTGAATAGTTATAGTATCTGAAAACTTAAACCTGATCGGTAAAGGATATGCAAAGAAACCAATCAGCTTTTCTAGTTGTGGATTAATTCGCCCTGAAGTTGGTAAACCAATTACAATATCCTCTTGAGATGAATATTTATAAAGTAGAATAGCAAAAGCAGTTAATAAAACTGTTGAAGCAGTTCTTCCTTGTTTTTGACTTATTTTCTTTACTTCTGACCAAATTCGAGAAGACAAACAAAAACCAAAATGAGAGCCTTGTTTATCCAGTGTTTGTTTTTCTCTGGGAAAATCCGTTGGTAAATTTAATAAAGTTGGAGCTTCTGCTAAATAATCCTGCCAAAAGTTTTTCTGAATCTTCAATTTTTCTCCCTTAAGAAGATTGCGTTGCCAGACTGCAAAATCAGGGTATTGAACCGTTAAATCGACTAAGCTAATTGGTAAGCCTGAATTGAGACACTGATAACACTCAGCAACTTCTTTCATCATAATGCTACTTGATAGAACATCCCCGATGATGTGGTGGTAAACAAAGAGAAGAATATGTTTTATCTCACTTTGCCTAACTAGCACAAAACGAAATAAAGGACCAGCAACAAGCTCAAAAGGTTGAATAGATTCCCGATCTGCAATTTCTTGAATAGTTTTTTCTTGTTCTAGAGAGGTTAAATTCTCGCAGTTTTCTAATGATAGTAGTTTGGAGGAGAAAGATCTGATTTTTTGTGTTGGGTTTCCGTCTATCTCAACAAAAACTGTGTGTAAACATTCATGGCGTTGCACAATTTCCTCAAGACTTTGTTCTAAAACAGGAATATTTAGTTTCCCTTCGAGAGAAATAGCTTGAACTATATTGTGACTGGCTAATCCATTTTGGTAAATTTTATTTACTAACCAAAGTCTTTCTTGCTCAAAAGAGAGGGGAATAGATTGATTTCTCGAAACAGATATGAGAGGGACATCTGATAGTTCTTGTTTCTGATTTCGTTTCTTTAACAAGTCAATAATGTCTAACTTAAATTTAGCTAAATCAGCACGTTCCTCAGTTGTGATGACTCCTTTAGGGGCTTTAATCCTTAACTGTTCGCCCTCAGCCCACAATTTAACTCCTTTCTGGGATAGTTTTTGCAAAATATCATAGGAATTCATAATACAAAATCCTCCATTTCCTCATTTAAGTCATTATCAGCATTTAATGGATTTAACTCTGTCACTTCAGCTACAACTAATTCTTCCAAAATTACTTGAGCAATCTGTTTTACATTATAACCGGCAATAAATTGATTAATGGGTATTTCTATTTGTAAATCACTTATTATCCTATTTCTGATTTCCACTGCCATCAGAGAATCTAATCCTTGTTCTGTTAAAGGTTTGTCTAGATCTAGTTGAGATTTATTTAATCCCAAGACTTTGGCAATGCAGGTTTGTAAATATTGACGAACTAACCCTGAACGATCCTCCACTGGAATTATTTTTAATTGTGTCCCAATATCTAATTCTTGTTTGCCATTAAAGTCTTTAGCTTCTTCTACTTTTATCTCAGTATCCTTCAAAAAATTACAAAGTAAAGGCTGGTATTTTTGAGTCTGTTGCATAATTAACCAATTAGCGGGAATTACCGCAATTTGAGCCGAGGACAAGGGTAATATTGTTGCCAATACGGTTAAACCTTGAGTAAGACTAATCGGATTAAGTCCTTTCTCTCTAAAGTTAGCCTTCTTCGAGCTTTCTACCTTTGCCGCCATGCCTACATCTGCCCATGGTCCCCAATTTATGGTTAAACTAGGTAATCCGAGATGCTGTCGATAGTCAGCCAACACATCCATAAAAGCATTAGCTGAAGCATAATTTCCTTGCCCTATAGAACCAAATATCGAAGCCACTGAAGAAAAACAGACAAAAAAATCTAGCTCTGCATTTTGAGTTAAAGTATGCAAATTCCATGTCCCCATAACTTTAGGCGACATTACCTGACTAAACCTTTGCCAATTTTGTTGCGCTAAAATACCATCGTCAAGCACTCCTGCTGTATGAATAATACCTTTGATAGGCGACATTGAGTCATTAAACTGTTCCCAAATATTTTTTAAGTGTTCATATTGAGAAACATCTCCTTGGGCCACTACAATTTTTGCCCCTTGCTTTTCCATTTCCTCAATCACCTTGAGCTTATCAGCAGAAGGTTGACTACGCCCCAATAAAATAAGCTGTTGGGCTCCTTGTGCCACCATCCATTTTGCCAGCTCTAATCCTAATGCACCTAATCCCCCTGTGATTAAATAAGCACCATCAGATTTTATGGTTATGCTCTGATTTTGATTTTCTGGCAATTGAGCCCTGACAAGTCTGGCTACATAACGTTTTTTATTTCGCCAAGCAATTTGCTCCTCTTCATCAGCACCCGTTATTTCATGCAACACCAGATCAGCATTATCTTGAGGAGATTGACTAACATTAACATCAATTATTCCCCCCCACCATTGAGAATGTTCCAAAGCAATTACTTTCCCCATACCCCATAAAGGCGATTGGGCAATAGACGGTAATTCTGAATTGATAGTAACACCACCTTGGGTTACTAGCCATAAACCTTGGTCTAGTTTTTGTTCTAAATTAACTAACGCCTTGATTAAAGACAAGACACTACCACATCCTAACTTCTGAGACTCAGCTAAAGAAGAAGTTGTTAGTTCCGAAGACGAAGTTGCATCTAAACTCCAACAATGAACAATACCTTGTAATGGCAACTGAGTTATCATTTTGATTTCTTCTAGCCAGCTAATAAAATCTTGTTCATTAAGAGGATTAAGAATTCTGTTGGTTTTATCGGAACTATTTAAGCCTTTATCCGGATAAGCAATAAAGCATTTTTTTGCTTGTTTTTCTAATTTTTCGGCTAAGGTTGTTGCCATCCCTCCTGAATCGGCAAAAATGAGCCAATAGCCTACTTTCCTATTGAAATTAACCTTAGTATTGTCAGTAAAAGCAGTTTTTTCTTGCCATTCTACTTGATAGAGTAATTCATCTAAAGATTGTCTAACCTTTTGCTCTTCATATTCTTCCGCTAAGATTGCCATTAACTTGGGCAACACCTGTGACTCTTGGGGAGATAGTTTCCCTTTAGTGATTATTTGCTCTAAAAATTCTGTCCTTCTATTTTCTTCTAATAACAGGTTTTCCCATGCTGATAATTGTCCAGAATCTTTAGTTGATTTTTTGTCTATCTCAAAGTCAAACCAATATCTCTGTCTTTGAAAAGTATAGGTAGGCAATTCTATTTTTTGATAAGCATAATTTCCATAAAACCCTTGCCAATTAATCGTTGCACCATTAATAAATAGTTCACCTAAACCCTCTTTAATTTGTTGCAAATCTGATTGTTGAGGACGCAAGCTAGGAATCCAGACATTATCAACATCAACAACACATAACTTACCCATACCTAATAAAATAGGTTTAGGTCCTACTTCCAGAAATATCTTATATCCTTGTTGTTCTAACTCCTGAAAACTATCCGCAAACCTTACTGGTTGCAAAATGTGATTACACCAATATTCAGGATCAGCGATTTCCGAGCCAATGGTTTTACCCGTAACATTAGAAACCAGATTAATTTTAGGTTCAGAATAAGAAATTGACTCTGCCACCTCCCTAAACTCAGCAATCATCGGTTCCATGAGTTGCGAGTGGAAAGCGTGAGAAACAGTTAAAGGTTTAACCTTAATCTCCTTTGACTCCAACTCAGTAATAACCGCTTCAACCGCCTCAGTTTTACCTGAAATCACTATACTTTGAGGACCATTATAAGCGGCGATCGTCACGGCCTCTCCAGAGGTTACAATTACCTCTTTTACTGTCGTTTCATCCGCCAACACTGAAGCCATGATGCCATGATGAGGTAATGATTGCATCAATCTACCTCGATGGGCAATCAACTTTAAGCCATCCTCCAAGCTAAATACTCCCCCCACACAAGCTGCCACGTACTCCCCAATGCTATGCCCCATAACAATACTTGGTTTAATGCCCCAAGACAGCCATAACTGACAAAGAGCATATTCGATCGCAAATAACGCAGGTTGAGTATAAGCCGTTTCATTAATTATGGTTCCCCCCTTTTGATCTAAACCCCCTAAATCACCCTTAGTAAGGGGGACTGTGACTTGATTGTGATTTTCCTCCTTTTCAACAGGAGTTTGGGAGGATGTAATTCCCCCCTTTTCAAGGGGGGCTAGGGGGGTTCTCTCTTTTTCCAGGGGGGCTAGGGGGGACTCTGACTCTTTTTCCAGGGGGGCTAGGGGGGACTCTGACTCTTTTTCCAGG
>CAJHXH010001049.1_pt1 | contig 11227 bp, 13 predicted proteins | sample 9198571 | NCBI WGS metagenome assembly CAJHXH01 (sample SAMEA7708301, study PRJEB35096) | sediment metagenome | biome: marine neritic benthic zone biome [ENVO:01000025]; feature: sediment [ENVO:00002007]; material: shallow marine sediment [ENVO:03000034] sea grass bed [ENVO_01000059] ... | reverse complement strand
TGGAGAAAGGGATGCCTTTAAAGTTCCCCTAGAAGTCAAGAAATTAGACATTACTGAACAGTCTATTACTTCAGGCACAACGGAAAAAGATGTCACCATACCCCTCAATGTGGACAATAAAGTCCTTCCCAATGCAGGAGGCTTAGAAATTTCCCTTGCTAGTACCTTAATTCCTGAAATTACCGCCCCAGCAGAAGAAGTTTTTGCGAGGGATGATTTCCCATTTTTAGAGCCTTTGGGCAGTCAATTAAGTGTTGCCGCTAACCTACAAATCTTAAGTAAAAAGTATGATCAAGAATTCACTAATCTTAATTTGACTCAAAAGGCATCCCAAGCCTTAGCAGAAATCGAAAAACTGCAACAAGCTGATGGCGGATTTGCTTTCTTTCCTAGTGCGGAAAAGTCCAGTCCTTTTATTACTCCCTATACTGCCGAAGCAATTGCTCAAGCAAAAGCGGCAGGTTTTCCCGTTAATTCGGAAATGATCAACCATCTGCAAAATTACTTAGAGAAAATTCTGGCAAATCCCAATAGAAACAGCTATTGTTCAAGTACATATTGCAAGAATCAAATCAGATTACAAGCCTTGATAGCTTTAGCTGAATTGGGAGAAAAACGCCAAGATTTCATCCCCTCTTTATATGAAAGCCATAATCAATTCAATTTGATCAATAAGATTAAATTAGCACGTTACCTGAGCGAATTTCCTGAGTGGCAAACACAGGCACAAACTTTATCCCAAGAAATTCAAGAGACAATTTATGAAACGGGGCGTACAGCTACTATTAATTTACCTCAAAGTTGGCGCTGGTTGAATTCTCAAACTACCGCTCAAGCACAGGCTTTACGCTTATTTATTGCCCAAAATGCGCCCGGTGATGTTTTAGATCGCCTTTTAAAAGGGCTTTTAGCCAAACGGCGTAACGGAATTTGGAGAAATAATTATGATAATGCCCAAGCTTTAACTGCTTTGGTGGAATATAGTCAGTTAGAAAAGACACCACCTAACTTTAAGGTCATTGTGAAACTTGCTAGTAAACAACTAGGATCGGTTGAATTTAAAGGCTATAGTAAGCCCCATTATGAACTAAAAGTAGCCATGGAAGAGTTACCTCGTGGTCAAAATAACTTAATTTTGCAGAAATCTGTTAATGGAACATTGCATTACCTAACTGCTTATCGTTATCGCCTTTCAGGGAATCAACCCGGACGATTAAACGGCTTACGAGTCACTCGTTACATACGCCCTGCCAATCAAGATCAAGTCATTTACAAACAAGGACTCTATGCACCAGATGAACCTTTAAAAGTACGTGCTGGACAGGTTTTTGATATTGGCTTAGAAATTATTACTGATCATCCTGTGGATCACGTAGCGATTACAGATCCTCTACCCGCAGGATTTGAAGCTGTTGATACCAGTTTCCAAACTTCTATTGCTTCAAAACCTGCCCAACAGGATAGTTGGCAAATGGGCTACCAGCAAATTTATCGTGATAAGGTGGTAGCGTATAGCGATCGTCTAAATGCAGGTGTCTATAATTTACATTACTTAGTGCGATCGGTTACTCCTGGTACTTTTGAATGGCCAGGTGCTGAGGTTTATTTACAATATGCTCCTGAAGAATTTGGGCGATCGGCTTCTTCTTCTTTGGAGGTTGTCAATAATTGATAATTCTCAAAAGCCAGTAGGTTGGGTTAAACGAAGTGAAACCCAACAAGACAAGGAGATTGTGGGGAATGTGTTGGGTTTCGTTCCTCAACCCAACCTACAAGGACTCAAAACGGAAAAATCAAAACCTTCATCGGTTAATTCTAATCCCAAAGCATATTTCCAATCAATTCTAGCTTTGACTGCTTCGGCGGTTTGTCTGTCTGTTAATCCTTCAAGAAACTGAAAAATGGTAATCAAAGCTAAACGTGCAGGGGAAATAGCACTTTGACCCTTATTGGGGGAGAATAAGGATTCAAATTCCACATCCTCATAAATTTGTCCCAATTTTTGAGCAATAGTGACATAAAGATTCCCTTTTTTAAAGATAGCTAATGCGACTCTTTCAGTTTCGGGGGGAATTTTCCATTGTGCTTGAGGGTGCATGGTCATAATAAATACTTCTCAAATGATGATTAACAGATACACATATTATTAGTTTTGTCAAATTTTATGTTAAGATATATTTCGCCAACAGGTTCATGAATTTCAGAGCTAATAGAAAACGTTCAATAAATTGAACTGAAGATAATGTGAAAATGAAAGATTAACGCTCTTCTGGAACTCTGGGTAGAGTTTGGCAGATGCTAACCTCTCAATCTCTTACCGAGTCAACTCTTAAGAGATCACTAACTAATAGAAAACCGAAGGAGAGAATTTTTATTAGAAAAAGATAGACGATCGCTTATGATATAAAGGTTACAGAGTCTAGATTGAGCAAAAGTTTTCCGAAAGTTCCAGAAGAGCGTTAAGTACTTAAACAAAATTATTTGTATATTTACCAATTAGTTATATTTCTTTTTGCCTTTTGCCTTTTGCCTACCTTCACTAGATGTTAAATTAATTTTGCACAGGTACTTAGTTCATTCTATAGGATGCCCTGCTGTTGTAGAAGCTCTATTAACTCCTGCTTCGTTAGCTTAGAGTAACCTGTTAACCCAGCCTGTTTGGCCAAATTCACCAAGTCTTTTTTTGTCAATCCCTTGTTTTTGCCAGAAGATGATTGATAAGAAAATGGACCAGGCAGATTAACTGACGTCCTTTGAGTTCTGGAATTCCAGCTAATAGGACCAGCTTTCACAGTTGTTGAAATACCCGATTTGGATAAATTGAGAGATATACCAGGTAATAGCTTTATCTTTTTTCTAATACGAAATCCCATATTGATTTATTGATTTCCTTGGTCTGGTTTACTTAACTTAGTATACCCATATTCCCTCCAAGGCTAATCACCCCGAGAAATAATTTTGGTTAACAGTTACTATACCGTAACTGTGGTCTCATATATGCTAAAAGATGCAATCTGCCACAAACAAAGTGCGATATCCTTTAGCTCACGTTTAATAAAATATTCCTTTGCTATCATCAAAGAAGTTATGAGAGATTATTTTTTAGATTGAGACAGAAAATGGCTACATCAGCGATCGATTTCACAAGTTTAATTATAGATAAAGTTAAAGATTTGCCTCCAGAAAAACAACAAGAAATCCTGGATTTTGCTGAATTTGTTAGTAACAAGTATCACCAAGACAAAGATAAAGAAAGTAAACCCAAGAAAAAAAGAGTAGCTGGACTACATAAAGGTAAAGGATGGATAAGTGATGATTTTAACGATCCTTTACCTCCAGAAATTTTAGGAAAAATAATATGAAGTTGATATTAGATACTCATGTCTTTATTTGGTGGACTTTAACACCAGAAAAATTATCTTCTACTGTCATTAATTTAATTAATAATGATGACAACAGGTTGCTTTTGAGTATTGCTAGTATTTGGGAAATGCAAATTAAAATAACTATCGGCAAATTACATTTTGATGAATCATTGTCAGAAGTTGTTGGTAGTCAAAGAAATATTAATGATGTGCAAATTTTACCTATAGAATTGGAACATATTTGGCAGTTAGATAATTTACCTCTCCATCACAAAGACCCCTTTGATAGAATGTTAATTGCTCAAGCTCTAACTGAAAATATTCCCATTATGAGCATTGATAGTGCTTTCAATCAATATCCTGTTCAGATAATATGGTAATAGTTAAATAATTATGTTAACACTCTTAAGTGCGCTATTATAATCAACCAAAAAGATCATTGCTTTTATGCGATACGTTTCGCTTTTTGTTCCTCAAGTTTTGCCCAAAGAGCAGAGTATTCTGTCTTGTGCGACATTGCTGCAATTTTAGCAGCAAAACGTTGGCGATTGTAATCTTCCCAATATTGGCGAATCTCTTGCCTAGTTTGAAGAACTTCTTGATATTCAGCTTCTACCTGAGTTTGGTTGTCCTCAATGTAGGATAAAGCTGCTTCAATTTGTACATCCGTAAGATTAAATTTGTCTCGAATGAGTTTAGGTGGATACTGAGCTTTTAGGAAATCGATCACATCATAAAGGCTGATGCGAGTACCTGCGATCGTCAGTCCCCGCTCAGTGCGAATAATGACTGGTTCTTGAGTTGGAGTTGTTGTCATCTGGAAACCTCTTTTATTTTGTATTTTTCTCGATCGCTTTCTCCTATTATATCTCAAGGTGATCGCATCTTTAGCAGTCCAACAGGATAGTTGGCAAATTGGCTACCAGCAAATTTATCGTGATAAGGTAGTGGCTTATGGCGATCGGCTTTATGCAGGGGTTTATAATTTACATTACTTGGTGCGATCAGTTACTCCCGGTACTTTTGAATGGCCTGGTGCTGAGGTTTATTTACAATATGCACCTGAAGAGTTCGGGCGATCGGCTTCTTCTTCGTTGGAGGTTATTTCTGAAAATTGAAATATTATTTTGAGAACACAAAGTAAACATAGTAAAAACTTTCATCAGCTATCTAAACAATATTTTTGTAAAGAACCTCAACCAAAATTATTGATTTATGAACCACTCACATAATGAAGCTAATTGATCATCTGATGTTAAGTTTGCACAGTTTGCGAGATCGCCTTTAAGATATTGAGAAAATAATTCTTTAGACATAGCGACTTCAATAGCTGCACCGATAAAGATTAATGGAAGTTTTGAGTTAAATGCTCGTCTAACTCTACCTAAAGCAGTATTTGCAGTTTTCCAATGTTCATCAGCTCCTGCAGGATCAATGCCACCTTTTAATTCTCCTATAGCAACATAACTTTCATGTTTTTCCAGTATGTTAGATATATCTGAACTTTTTTTTGTATTTATATCTCGATTTAGTAAAACAATATCAATATTTTTCTTAACGATAGGAACAGTTAAATTATAAATCAGAAATCTATGTTGGTTCTTATTTTTTGACCATTTAATAGCTTTAATATTCTCGGCATCATTTAAAGTGTATTTTTTACCAGGAATCTGTTTTTGACTTTTTTTCAGGAAAAAACTAAACTCCACTTGAGATATTTGAAGTTGAGATATTATAAATCTTGTTAGTTTTTCATTAGCTATTGAACCTACGATATTTCGCATTTTTCCGCCTAAAGCATCACCAGCAGTAAGTAAATACCTGTAAATTAATTCATCAATGTACTTTTCGCCACATGGTTCAAGTACTTCAGAGATAAAGTCTTGAATAAGTTTGACCTTATCTTCCTCTAGTAAATATGCTCTTGCTTTTACCGAAACGCCAGAGGCATCTAACAAGCTATCTCTAATATCAGTTAAGTTTAGTATATCCTTGGGTTTTTTAGAGTTATTTTCAAGTTTTGCCTTTAATGCTTTTGCTTTGTCAATAAAAGGTATAGATTCTTTATTACGTCTCAAAGCATATTCTAAAAAACCACTTCTACGAGAATCGGCGGTAGTTATAAGATCACTAGCTTGATTGACATGTTTATTATTCATCTAAATTTTCACCTGAAAAAAACTGCTCACTTATTGCTTTACCAACTGCCTCAGCTAAAACAGGAGGGACAGCATTACCAACTTGACCAAATTGAGTCATAGTTATGTCTCGCTTACTGCTATATGAGTCTAGTCGAGTCCCCAAAAATTCCCAATCAAGAGGAAAAGTTTGCAGACAGGCAAGTTCTCTCACGGTTAACATCCGATCTTCATAAGGATGTATAAAATCTCTATATCCACTTCGAGTAACAGTTGGAGACGGCTTATTTGGATCTAGACGTCTGTAAGTCGAACCAAATGTTTTTGAAACATCACTTAACTTTCCACCAATTGGAACAATTTTTATTTTTTCTAAAGTAGACGGGGCATGAGCTGTTTTTTGATGATTTTTAATATCCATGATTCTTAATTCTTTGCTTTATTGTTTTTGAAACACGCATAGCAGTTTCAGAAGGCTCATCAGCAGGAGGCAATGAACCTATTGCATTCCACACAGACTTCCATTTTTGAGGAGTGTTCCCAAACAAATCAGTTTGAACATCTTCTGGTTTTACGTGTGTTTCGATTGGAAACTTAAAATCAACCCCAATTCTATTTCCTACAATAATAATACGCTCTCTAAACTGAGGAACACCATACGAAACAGCATTTAAAACTTTATAAGACAATTTATATTGGTAAGTTTTACCTTCAAACGAAATTATTTCAGAAGCTTCACTAATTATGGCATCTAAGGCTTTGCCTTTACTCCAATTCACCATCCCTTTCACATTTTCCATAACAAAAGCAATTGGTAAAGTGTCTCTCACTACCCGAATGAACTCCAATACAAGCTTTCCTCTTGGATCATCAAGTCCCATTCTTTTCCCAGCAAGACTAAAACTCTGACAAGGAGGACCACCTATTACTAGTGCGGCTTCTAAAGGTTTTAAATTTGCTTTGTTTAATATTTCGGCAGAAGAAATTTTTGAAATATCTCCTTGTATGACTGGAACATCTGGCATGTTTTTTCTTAGGGTATCGCAACAAGATGGATCGATTTCTATTGCAACAGCTGTTTTAAAACCTGCATTGTGGAACCCAATATCCATCCCCCCTGCACCAGAGAATAAGCTGATTAATTTTTTCGCCACTATATCTATGTATTTGTTTGCTTTTTTTTTATCATTATAGTATAACAGGTTCTTAGTGCGATCATCTTGAACCAGAATGCGATCGCATTTCATAAAATTTGACCATGTCATCAGCAAAAAAGTTATGAGAGATTATTCTTTAACATTAAGAGAGAAAATGACTACATAAGAGTTCATTTATAAACAAAACATGTTTCTTGTTGTAGAGTGGCTTAGGCAACCAGTAATTAACAACTTTTCCCATTCAATTTTAAATTAGCCGTAACCCACCACCATTGTTATGTTTGATCTGGTCTTAAGATTTACTTTATAAATCAGCTCTAAGCGATCGATTTTACAACTTTTATACAGATAAAGTGAGATCGCCAATCTTGTAGGGTGCGTTAGACGGAGATAATGTTTGCTATGATTTGGAATAACAATCCGTCATAACGCACCACTGATTTTGAAGCCACTCAATCTGTGATTAATCAATTACTAGATAAACCTGAACTAACTCCTGAAGAAGAAGATTATTTGGATGTTTTAGGTACTTTAATTTCTGACTATGAACAGCAACAAGAAGATTTGATGTTAAAGATAATCATATTTTAGCTACGGCTGTATCTGCCAAAGCTGAAGTTTTAATAACTGGAGATAAAGATTTATTAGTATTAAATGAATTTGCAGGAATTATTATTATGAAACCAACAGACTTTCTTAATAGTTATTTTCCATCTAACAACTAAATCAAGGATAAAAGAAAGATTAAAAAGAGTAACGGGGCGATCGCTAGAAAATCAGATTGCTCCTGAATTCAACCAATAAACATTTTAATGGTACTTTTTGCTTGTGAATTTCTACTTAATGTAGAAGAGGAAGAGCCGAAGTTAATATGGAGATTGCTCCTAATTACCAAATATCTACCCGTAAGTGCAAGATCTCGGTTTTAGGTTAAAATATTAGTTGACATTGACTGTCGATCGGAAACAGAGAGAGAAATTTTTCTGAATTAAAGAATAACTATTAAGTTAATACAGTAAATGAGCGAGAACAAAATCTGGTTATACGATACAACTCTAAGGGATGGAGCGCAAAGAGAAGGAATCGCTTTATCTTTGACTGATAAACTGAGCATTATCCGTAAATTAGATGAAATGGGTATTCCTTTTATTGAGGGAGGATGGCCCGGAGCGAACCCAAAAGATGTAAAATTTTTCTGGAAGCTGAAAGAAGAACCTTTAAAACAAGCCCAAGTAGTCGCTTTCTGTTCCACTCGTCGCCCTAATCAATCCGCCGAAAAGGATCAAATGTTAAAGGCGATTTTAGCGGCTAATACCCATTGGGTGACAATTTTTGGTAAATCATGGGATTTGCACGTCACCGAGGGTTTAAAAACTACCCTTGAAGAAAATTTAGCGATGATTCAAGATACCATTGAATATCTTCGATCGCACCGAATACGGGTAATTTATGATGCTGAACATTGGTTTGATGGTTATAAACAAAATGCCGATTATGCCTTAACAACTCTACAGGCGGCAATAAAAGGCGGTGCAGAATGGCTAGTTTTTTGTGATACCAATGGCGGTACTTTACCCCACGAAATCAGTCAAATTGTCTCGGAAGTGGTTCAAAAACTTAAGCTCAATCTCGATGATCCTAATAGTCCAAAGCTAGGTATTCATACTCATAATGATAGTGGTACGGCGGTGGCTAATGCGATCGCCTCGGTATTAGAAGGAGTCAGTATGGTACAAGGCACAATTAACGGTTATGGAGAAAGATGTGGTAATGCCGATTTGTGTACCTTAATTCCCAATTTTCAGCTAAAATTAGGGTATAAATGCTTAGAACTGGAACAATTGACCAAATTAACTCCTAATAGTCGTTTTATCAGCGAAATAGTTAATTTAGCTCCCGATGATCACGCACCTTTTGTCGGGCGATCGGCTTTTGCCCATAAAGGAGGAATCCACGTCTCAGCCGTTGCCCGTAATCCGTTAACTTACGAACACATCGAGCCTGAAACCATTGGCAATGAAAGAAGAATTGTTATTTCTGATCAATCAGGTTTAAGTAATGTCCTAGCTAAAGCCAAGACTTTTGGTATAGAGTTAGAAAAAAATGATCCTACCTGCCGAGAAATATTATTGAAAATTAAGGAACTAGAAAACGAAGGTTATCAATTTGAAGCCGCCGAAGCCAGTTTTGAACTATTAATGCGAGAAGCCTTAAAGCACAGATCAGAATTCTTTGAAATTAAAGCTTTTCAAGTCCATTGTGATATTATTTTAGAAGGAAAAATTCCTTGTACTAATGCTTTAGCAACTGTTAAAGTAGGGGTAGAGCAAGAAGAATTATTAGAAGTAGCTGAAGGAAATGGACCAGTTTCGGCTCTGGATCAAGCTCTGCGTAAAGCTCTCGTTAAATTCTATCCCCAAGTTGCTCAGTTTCATCTTACTGATTACAAAGTGCGGATTTTAGACGGTGGTGCAGGTACTTCGGCTAAAACCAGAGTTTTAATTGAGTCTAGTAATGGGCAACAACGTTGGACAACAGTGGGAGTTTCCACTAACATTATTGATGCTTCTTATCAAGCAGTGGTGGAAGGCATTGAATACGGATTGCTTCAAACTCAAGCATCTTCTTCAACTGCAATGGCTAATTTCACTTTAGCTACTACTCAAGCCTAAGGGAGTTGAGATACAATTATTACCAAAATAAATACGAGCTAAACTATATATCTTACCAATTATGGATTCTCTACCACCTAATACTAAAAACCGTTTACAACGCATTCCCCAAATTCCCCACGTTTGGGAAGGCGATCGCCTGCCAATAGCCGGAGTGATGGATAATCTTGAACCAGATTTAGTGGAAAATGGTGAATGTATTATTTGGGTAGATGGTTCAGAAGGTTTTGTCAGATCAATGGAAGTAGTGCATTCCAATGCCGGGTTAGAAGTAATGGTGAGATCTTTACTAAAAGCGATCGAAACCCCTCATAGCCCTGCCCAACCAGCACGTCCGCAAAAAATTGTCGTCAAGAATCGGGAATTACAGTTTTTCCTCAGAGGTGCATTACAAGATCTCGATATTCAAGTAGATTATCAAACCGAATTACCCTTACTCGATGAGCTATGGCAGAACTTCCAGAGCGTTAATCAATCCGCCGACTTGGGAGAAATTCGCCCTGAGTTAATGGCTGAGTTGAGGGAAATAGCTGTATCAAGAATTTGGGAACAACAACCGTGGGAATTTCTGGCTGAATCGGATATTATCAAAATCGAGATTAATAATTACAATGTCGGAAGTGTTTATGCCTGTATCATGGGTATGATGGGTCAAGAATGTGGAGTAATACTGTATCGTTCTTTGGATTCCCTAAAAAAATTCCGTGAATTAGCCATCACCATTGAAGAAGATGCCTCCGAAACAGAATTAGAATCAGCTTTTTTAAATCAAGACTGTTGGTTTATTAATTTTGTCCCCCTTGAAGATGAAGAGGATGATTCGTTAATGGATACTGATGCAAAGCCTATTTTTGGTAGTATTCATCCCTATGAAGGAATTCGCCCCCTCAGAGACGAGGAAGAATTAATCCCTATTTGTTTAGCCTTACAATCACTAGGAGAGTTTATTACCGATCATGAAATAGAATTAGATCTAGAACCAATTCCGGCATTGAACGATAATTATCAAATTCCCATCTCTTGGGAAAAGACATCGGTAAAAATTAACGTCTCTACTTTACCAGAATTAACTGCCGAGTTAGAGGAAATGCTAGATGATGAAGATGATTATGAAGATGATTATGATTATGATTATGATTATTTGGATGATGATGATGATGATGATGATGATTTGATGATTGCCGCAGATTTAATTCCTCCAGATAGCATTATTTCTTTTGTGATGCTTTCTGCCGATTTTCTCAAGATGATTTATAATCAATCATTTTCGACGATTATGACTAGTAACTTAAATCAAACAATTGTTGACAAGATTGAAAAGTATGAATTGCCTTGTGTCATGGTTCAAACTAGTCGCCCCAAAGCTAAAGTCATCATTGAAAGATTAGAAACCGAAGGCGGAATAGATTATATTTTATTTAATAAAGGATCAGACCGAGAAAGTAACATTGATTTTAATCTGGGAATTTTACAGACTGAAATGGGTGAATTTCACTTATTCTGTCAATTTGCGGAATCGAGTACCTCTTTTCAAAAAGCATTCAGCAAATGGAAACAACAAGTAAGTCTAGTTAACGATCGTTGTGCTTTTGTTGTTGCTATGGGGGTAACAGGAGCATCTAAAGGCAATCCCAAAGCTAAAGATATTTTGGGAGTGTTTTTTGCTGAATCAACTAAACCAGAAGAAGTAGGACTACCTAAAGTTTTGTATAGTTAGTTTTCAATAAAAGAAAGTTTGTAGTAAACCCGTCAGGCTTTGTGTTTTTTTTTGACAATGGCTCAAGCTATTACTAAAAAATTAATTTAATTTATGTTTAATTAAGTTAATTTACTTATTACTTAGTTGCGATCGCTCGATAAAAAATGAATCATAATTTGAGAATTAAAGGAATTGT
>CAJHXH010000538.1_pt1 | contig 11260 bp, 8 predicted proteins | sample 9198571 | NCBI WGS metagenome assembly CAJHXH01 (sample SAMEA7708301, study PRJEB35096) | sediment metagenome | biome: marine neritic benthic zone biome [ENVO:01000025]; feature: sediment [ENVO:00002007]; material: shallow marine sediment [ENVO:03000034] sea grass bed [ENVO_01000059] ... | reverse complement strand
ATTCTAAATTCTTTATGACGACGATCGCTTATACTTACACTGAGCCGACTATTGACAGTGTACCAGATACCTCTATTTGGGGTTTAGAAGTAGAACGAGTTTATGAGGATATTGGCAAAAGAGAGCAATTAAAACAGCTAATTGAAGATTGTCAGGTTATTGCTCCTCGTTACTTGCTTATTCGCCATTTAGCTGAATTTGGAGATAATTTGGCTCAAGTAAATCAAGTAATTAATACCATAGAAAATTTGGGGATTGAAATTATTGCGATCGCCCAAGAGTATAATTCTAGTAAGTTTAAAATAGTTGATAATCCTAGCCAAAAGGAGCAATTAAGAGTTATTTGGCAAGAAATAGAACAGAAACAAAAAAATAGAGTTTTACAACAAGCACACGCTCAAAATCGCCTTAATATTTTACCGCCACCAGGAAAAGCACCCTATGGTTATTTAAGAGGCAAAGATAGTTATATTATTAATCGGGCAACAGCACCAATTATTAAAGACTTTTTTACTCGTTTTTTATTATTTGGTTCACTGGCAGATAGTGTTAGTTATTTACAAGAAAAATATCAGAAAAAAATTTCAGTTTCTACAGCTAGATATTGGTTAACAAATCCTGTTTATCGTGGCGATTTAGTTTATAAAAATAAGCAAATAATTTCTAATACTCATACTGCCATTATTTCTCGTGAAGAAGCGGCACAAGTAGATCGAATTTTAAAGAGTCATCGGCGTTTTAAGCCTCGCAGTGCCACTGCAAATCATTGTTTAGCTGGTTTAGTTAAATGTCAAATTTGCCAATCTAATTTGAGAATTACCCAAGTGACTAGCCGAAATAAAAAACAAAAATATTTATACTTAACTCCCATCAAATGCTCACATAAACCTAAGTGTAAGAGTATCAATTATCAACAGGTTTTAACGACAACTATTAATAAAATTTGTGAAGAATTACCGTTAGCGATTAGTCAACTAAACTTACCTAATATTAATTATTTAACGGAAGATTTATTAACAAAAATTAGGGAAAAAGAAAAATTATTAGCTGAATTACCCAATTTAATTAATCGGCAAATTTTTGATAAAGAAACAGCTAAAATTAGAGCTTACCATTTAAAAACAGAAATTGCTCAACTGCAACAAAAAATTAATCAACTTCCCCCCCCAAATCTAATTGCTGTAGCTAAAAATATTTCTATTTATCAATTTTGGCAAGATTTATCGGAAGTCGAAAAAAGATTTTATTTACGTGAATTTATCAAGCAGATTAAAATTAAGTTACCCTCAAAAAATGATGTAAATTGGGAATTAAACTTAGATTTTATTTTTTTGGCTAAATAAATAACTCATTGCTTTGTTTGGCTAATGTTAAAGAGGTTCAGGAAGTGATGTTGCGATCGCTTTTTAAGCACAGTTTTGTTTTAAATCTGATAAGTGATTTAACTAAAGTTCTTTGATTATAATTAATAGCAAATATCGAAATTATCTCTAAAATTTTGGATAAATTTATCTTGAGCAAAATTGCCGTTATCATCTGCTATGATCCATTTTTTGAGTGGACTATGCCAAAATTTGTGATAGATAATGATACCTTTTTTGTTAAGTAAAGAAGGTAAATAACTAAAAGAAGAATGACTTATTATTACTATATGTGCAGATGCCATTCTCTCCATACTCTCAATAGCATCAGTATTGATAAACTTTTTGAGATTAGGAATTGTATCAAATTCCTCTATTTTACTAGCACTTGGATCAACAATTATTGATTCGGAAATTTGTTTAGAGACTCCCTGATGCTCAGGTGTTATAGTAAAAGTTTTAGTGGGTAATTCAGTATATAATTCAAACTCATATTTAAGATTGAGTTTATTCATAATTTCCACTAATTGTTGCATTACCTGAATATAATACTGGTTCGGTAATATTCGCTTATTATAAGATTCAATAAATAATAAATCTCCTCTTCTAACGTGTACAGCGATACGAATAACGGAAGACTGAGAAAAAGAGAAAGGAGATATTTCTTTTAAAACTTCGTAGGATTCTGGATAAACATCAGTTATGGCATAAGGATATCTAATTCTAGCTAAAATGAAAGTCTGATTTTTTTCCGCCTCATTCTTCAATTCTTCTAAAATGGTTAAACTAAGTTTATTTTTGCAATCGTATTTGATGAATTGATCTGGTAAAGTAAGATCAGAAGGAAGAGAAAAAATTTTATTGTACTTAGATAATATTTCTTGATTCAAGGAATTAGCTTCAAGGGCGGCGATACCTTGATAGTCTAGATAACCTAAAGGTGTATGAATATATTTCATTTTCAGCAATCGGCTTAGGGCATAAATACCATATATTCTTTGTAATTGTGCTCCCGCCCCATCTGTATGTTTATCATTATCGTAGGTTAGTGCCAGCCAATTAGTTTCACTACTAAATTTTGTCATTTTGGTAAAGAGTATTTTTTGATACCAATCAGACTCTTTGAGTTTTCTAATTCGATATGACAAAGATTGTTTTAATTTTTGAGTAATAAACTTAATTCCCTTCATAATAAATCTTAATAAATCTCCAGAATATATCGTTTCTAATTCACTTTTCTCTAAAACTAAAAACACATCAACGGATTATAACAAACAATGGAGAATTTAAAACATTAACACTTTTTTCACTTAGACAAAATATCTGTAATTAAGAGGAAACTCAGACAAAAATTCAGTAAAATCATCAGCACAAATAGGCATAGTTAATAATCTTCCTTGCATCAAATCGCATTGATATTGTTTCAATATTTTTAACTGTGATTCTGTTTCTACCCCTTCGGCAACTACTTTCATATTGTATCCTTTTCCTAAAGTAATAATAGCGGAAATTAAAGCCTGATCTTGAGCATTAGAAGTTGCATCAGCAATAAAACATTTATCAATTTTAACAGTATGAAAAGGAAACTGTTTTAAATAACTTAAAGAAGAATAACCAGTACCGAAATCATCTAAAGAAAATTTAACCCCTAAATCAGATAATTCAGCAATTATTTCTTCAGATCTTTGGACATTTTGGATTAAAATACTTTCGGTAATTTCTAATTCTAGATATTCGGCAGGAAAACCAGTACTGGTTAAAATTTGTCGAACTTTAGTCACAAAATCCTCTTGTTGAAACTGTTTAACTGAAACATTAACAGCCGTTATCATAGGTGGAAAGCCTTGCTTTTGCCACAGTTTACTCTGCCGACAAGCCTCTTTTAAAATCCATTCTCCAATGGGAATAATTAAGCCAGTTTCTTCTGCTAAAGGAATAAATTTAGCCGGAGAAACTAAACCTAATTTACTGTGTTTCCAACGTAAAAGAACTTCAAAACCAGAAATTGTGTTAGTTTTTAAATCTAGCTGTGGTTGAAAATTCAGGAATAATTCTTGATTATTAATCGCATCATGCAGACTATGTTCTAACTCAAATAATAACATTTGTTCAGAGCTTAATTTCATAGTATAAAATTGATAATTATTTTTGCCCATTTGCTTCGCTCTAAACAAGGCAATATCTGCATTTTTTACTAAATCTTCTTCATTTTCACCATCCTTCGGATAAGTAGAAACGCCCAGACTACATGTAGAATAGATCGTATGTTTATCGATAATAAAGGGTTCTTCAAAAATACCCATAATTGCATCAATTGTCTCTTGTATTTGATCAGGTTTTTCCAGAGGAGAAATAATTATCGTAAATTCATCTCCTCCCCAACGGGAAAAAAAACAATTATCATGCAATTCTGAGGCTAGACGATAGGAAATACTTTCTAACAATTTATCTCCTATGGTATGACTTAATGTATCGTTAACATTTTTAAAACGATCAACATCAATAAATAAAATGGCTAATTCTTGTTTCTGCTTTTCTACTTCTGCGATTGATTTTGCTAATTTCTGATAAAAATGTTCTCGATTAGGAATACCTGTCAAGTAGTCATGGAGAGCATGATATTGGAATTTTTCTTCTGAGTTTTTTCTTTCCGTAATGTCAAAAATATAATTTCTGATTACATTCTCTTTGGTTAAATAATGAATATATTGCTGGAAAAATTTGTTATCAATTTTTATTTCTCGAATATTAATTTGACGATTTTTTGGCTCAATACTACAATATAATCCCTGAATTAAAGGATGTTGTAAAGTTATTTTTTGAACTAAATTTTCAAAAGAAAGTTTAGCGGCTGGATTCAAATAAGTGATTGTACCTTCAAAATCAACCTCAATAATAGGATAGGGAGATAATTCGGGAAAAGAGGCTAATCTATCAATATTTTGTCCTTTTAAATTTGTCTTTAGATTTTGTTCTGATAAAACTAAAGTATTTTGTAGAGCTTCCCTTGAAAATGTGTGTTTTTTGTCGGAAACAGATTCATTAAGATTCGGTTTTTTTAGACCATTTTGAGAAAAGTTATTAATTTGTTCAACTTGATAAATAGCCTTAATTGTTTCAGTACCCAGAATGATTAAATCACCATCTTCAAGTAAATGACGAACAGTTTTCTTGCCATTAACTAAAATCCCATTTTGACTTTTGTTGCCATCTAAATCACCATCTATTAAAATATAACCATATTCTTGATTGGGTAAATCTCTTCTAATTAAAGTTGCGTGATGGCGAGACACAGCTGGAGAATTTAATTTAATAGAACTATCAGAGTGACGACCAAGAGAGTATATACTAGCATCTAGCTCTAGCTCAATTTGTGATTCAGAGTCATCAATAAGTAAAAAATGACGAATATTTTGATGGTTGTTCATCCAAAAAGAATTATTTGCTACTGATGTAAAAATTTTTTTGAGGGAGAATGCTAATTAGTTTAGCTTAAGATTGATTAATTTTTCTAGTAATATCAACCAACTTTTTTCTTCAGAGGTAATTTCTTGATTTTCCAGAGTATCTTTAATCCAAAGATGATCATCTTCTGTCATCGCTATTATAGCAACATAGCATAAACGGGACAAATCCCATTTCCAGATGCGTAAAGTCTTATCCTGACTAGCTGTAATTAAGGTTTGACGATCTTGTGTAATTTTAACACAGCGAATCCCGCCAATATGTCCTGCTAATAAACCTACGTTATCACCATCAGGTAAACTCCACAATCTGACAGTGGTATCTTTTCCCCCTGTCGCTACAATATTCCCATCCTGACTAACATCTAAACACCACACCGCATCAGTATGTCCTTTGAGGCTGGTTAATAATTTGCCTGTGGTTAATTGCCAGAAATTAACGATACAGTCATCACCCCCAGTAATTAACATTTTTCCCTCAGGGGTAATTCCTAAACACCAAATTCGTCCTTGATGTGCATCTAAAGTAGCAATTTCATCTCCTGTAGAAAGTGACCATAATTTGACATTATGATCTAAACTCCCACTAGCTAAAATTTTACTGTCAGGGCAGATTGCTAAACACCAAATGGCATCTTGATGTCCTTCCAAGGTGTAACGATTTTCCCCACTAGGTAAATCCCAAACTCTAACGGTATTGTCAGATTTTCCACCTCCTGTAACTAAAAATTTACCATCATCACTAATAGCGGTACATTCTACTTCTCGTTTATGCCCTTTGAGAGTTTTAAACAATCTGCCTGGAGGGTATTGCCAAAGACGAGTTTCTCGGTAACTACCACTAGCAATTATTTGAGCGTTATTTGTCATCGAAAGTGCCCAAACAGAAGCTACATTAGCAGATAAGTTAGTAATCAGATTACCATCTGGTAAACGCCATAAACAGATGGTTTTATCTCGACTACCACTGGCTAAAATTGTTCCATCTTTGCTTAAACACAAACTGGTTACACCTTTTAAGTGTGCTTTGAGGGTATTAATTTGTTTTCCTGTGGGTATATCCCACACTCTAATTAACTCATCGCCAGCACTATATAAGGTTTTGCCATCTGGGCTAACAGCGATCGCTTCTATAGCTTGAGTATGTCCTCTTAAAGTATGGACACAACGGACTAATTTTCCTTGAGGTACGGAGTTAGCCTTCATCATCCTCGTTAATTTGGTTAACTCTGCTAATTTTTGCTTATCTTGGGGATTTTTCGGCAACCAGCGATTCTGTTGTAACTTTTTGAGGATGGTTTTGCCACAAATTACTGGGGCAGAAGTAATTAATGACCATAATGTTTCCCACTGTTTACTATCAGCTAACACATCAATAATTTCTTGCCACTTTTCAAAGGTAACTTCTTGCGATCGTCTAATGTCCTTTCCCCCTAAGACTATCCATGCCCACTCAGCCCGTTCACGGGTTTTACCATGTTCATCAATCCGATTTTTCAGTTCTTCGGGTGCCTTATAGTAAGTTTCTTCCAGTAATTTATATTCAGGATCAACTTTTTGGTATTGATCCCACTGTTGAGTAAAATAGTAAAACAATGCTCCTTGAGATGGTTCTGTCGGTACATAACCGGCTTCGGTGGCAACTTTGAGAGCAAATTGATTATTTTCTTCACTGGCAAGACGACAAACTTCTTGTTGCAATTCTGGTGTGGTAAAACTAGTCGCCCATTGTTGTGCTTGAGCCTGAATTTGAGGAGATTGATCTTGAAATAAACCGAATAAAGGCTTAACGATTTCAATGCCTTTTTCTTCAATAATGCCTTGCCAACCCAAATTTATTGCAGTTAACAGACGCAGATTGAGAGGATTATAGGCAACCCAACCTCTTAACTTCATAAATGTACCCAATTCTGGATCTCGATTTTCTGCCCAGACTCCACAGACGGCATTGACTAATTCTTTTTCTTGTAGTTTAATCTTGCGGAGACTGTTTAAAACTATACTTTTGACTTTTTTATCTTTACTAAAAACTAATCCCTTAGCTAAGGCTTCAATTGCCGATAAACTGCGATCTTCTGCCAATTCCTTAGCGGCTTGTTGTCTAATGCGATCGCCCAAAAAAGGGGTTTCATTATATAATTTTTCTTCTAACTTGGCTAATTTCTCTGCGTCCATAGGAATTGCTCTCACTATAACATTCGCAACATAATTATAAGTCAAATTCTGTTGGTTAAATATTTAAGTTAAGGGAAAATTAATGATTTCGACACAATAGCCAATCCAACTCCCGTGGTGTAGGCTTCTAGCCTGCACCAGCATTTTAGCTTGCACCAGCATTAAACTACCGTAGTGTAGGCTTCTAGCCTGCACCAGCATTTTAGCCTGCACCAGCATTAAACTACCGTAGTGTAGGCTTCTAGCCTGCACCAGCATTTTAGCCTGCACCAGCATTAAACTACCGTAGTGTAGGCTTCTAGCCTGCACCAGCATTTTAGCCTGCACCAGCATTTTAGCCTGCACCAGCATAAAACAGCTCATGTTGCCTGTTCTACATTCTTTACTTTGAGGACGCTAGATGAACCAAGAATCGCATCCCATCGACGACATGGGAGTGTCAATTAACCTTCTCCTGCGTGATAAGAACTCCTAACAAGGGGGGCACTGCGAACATGACTAAATCCTAACTCACGGGCGATCGACCCTAAACGCTCAAATTCATCGGGTGTCCAATATCTTTCTACGGGCAAATGAGCTAAAGAGGGACGTAAATATTGCCCTAAAGTAAGGCGATCGCAACCTATACGGCGTAAATCTTGCAAAGTATCGATAATTTCTGCTTCTGTTTCTCCTAAACCTAACATTAAACCTGATTTAGTTGGTATTGAGGAATCTAACTCCTTAACTAAGGATAAAACTCTTAAAGAGCGATCGTATTTAGCACCTTTTCTGACAGGATTTTGTAATCTAGCCACAGTTTCAAGATTGTGATTATAACAAGCAGGTTTGGCTGAGATAATAGTTTTAATTCGCTCTTTTTGTTGATTCACAGCATCCCTACCCGTGCCAAAATCAGGGGTTAACACTTCAATTTGTGTCTCTGGATTTAGCTCTCGAATTGCCGTCATTACCTTAACAAACCAACTCGCACCACCATCACTTAAATCATCCCTTGCCACCGAAGTTAAAACCACATAACGCAATTGTAATAAATTTACCGCTTCGGCTACTTTCCTTGGCTCATCAGGATCTAACGGCATGGGTGCATGACCTTTATCCACTTGACAAAAAGCACAACTGCGGGTACAAATTGGTCCCATTAACAAAAAAGTAGCAGTACCTTGGGCATAACATTCACCTCGATTAGGGCAACGTCCTTCTTCGCAGATAGTGTGGATGTGACGCTGTTTAATAATTTTTTGAACTTGAGATATTTCACTTGCTTTACCAAGACGAGGTTTCAGCCATGAAGGGAGAGTTTGAGAATGAATTGAGGTTATGGGATTCATGTTTGTGGTTATTTAAAGATTTTACCAAATATAGCATTTAGAAATAAAGCAGTGTTTAAAATTACAAATAAAGCACAAAAGCCTAATCAATCGATTTAAAAGACTTTCCCAGTTTTTATTTTCAACATCAGGTGGCTAAAAAATTAATGGCCCATTGTCCATTGTCTATTGTTGACTGACACAAAATTATCATTTTCCATGATATTTTAATATACTTAACTAAGATTAAGATTTTGTATTTGCGAAGGAGTTTGGTTGTGGCTAATCACAAAATTATCGTAATTGATGACAGCATGGTAATTAGAAGAACCGTCAAAGATATGTTACCACCCGGCAAGTTTGATGTGGTGGAAGCTAAAGACGGATTACAGGGAATAAATTTAGTCCGCAGTGAAAATCCTAACCTGATTATGTTGGATTTCTTCTTACCAAAAAAGAGTGGTTGGGATGTTTATCAAGAGATTCAAAGTGAGCCCCATCTACAAGCGATTCCATTATTGTTGATGTCAGGAAGAAAAGATGAAGTTACGGATAAAATTCCTGAACCTTTTGAATTTTTTGCTTTCCTCGAAAAACCTTTTGATCAAAAACAGTTAATTCAAGGTATTCGGGATGCGATGGAGAGAGCCAAAAAACGAGCTCGTGTGCTTAAAAAAATGGCTAGTACTGATACTTCTACTACTGAAGGAGGCGGCGTTAGTGAAGTAGAAATTGATAAAATGAATAAGAGAATCAAGCATTTAGAATCAGAAGTAACTCAGTTGAAAAAACAACTTACTCAAATTGTCTCGTTTATTAAAAAGAAACTTAAATAAATATGAATGATCAACTTTTTTTTCTCGGCAAAGTTGTACTTCTATCAGCTTTAATCTCAGTTCTCATCAAATATGGCTTTTTCAATTTGGCGATCAGTTATCCCGTTTATTCATCATTAATTTTAATTTTTTCCCCTGTGATTATTTTAGCTATAACCTTATTTTTACGGCAAAAACAGTTAACTCGGTAAGCAATTAATATTCAAGTTTAAACTTTTAAAGGGCATTTTCTTCATTTCGATCGCATTGCTAGCCAAAGCTAGTAGTAGAATGTAGAAATATGATCTGCGTGAGGTGCAGAATGAAAAAGCCTTTATTTTCGGGACTTTTATCAATTTTTAACCCCAGTTTCAAATAGCCCTTTACCACTAGATAATTGTTGAATATCGGCAAATTGATCTGCTTTTTTCCCCAATGTCAAAGTGCTAACCTGTTTCAATACTTAATCGAGAAATACTTTAATATTTTTGCTCTCTTGCTAATAGCTTAACTCTGAGTGCTTACCGAACTTAAACTCTGAAAACAAAATTAAAAGATTTAACGATTTAGTTATTAGTAGGAAAAAATTGTGAACTTTGCTAAATGGATTAGCTTTAGTATTGTAGTTGTTTTTATTTTTGTTTTATGGCAGATAAAGCAATTATTATTATTGGTTTTAACCTCAGTTGTCTTAGCACTTAGTTTAAATATTATTGTCCGTAAATTATCTAATTTAGGAGTTAAGAGAAATTATGCAGTACTAATATCATTTTTAGCTTTATTTATCCTTTTAGCTACTTTTTTAATCCTAGTTGTTCCATCTCTTTTAACCCAATTTGAACAACTATCAACTCTAGTTCCTCAAGGGATTAATAAACTAATTGTAGAATTAAATAGGCTCAAAAACAATCTCTCTCCTTATTTGAGCAATTCCCAGCCCAATTTGGATCAATTACTACCACAATTACAACCAATTATTAATAATTTATTAAGCCGAGGAGTTAGTTTTGTTTCTGGATTTTTAGGTGGTTTGTTAAGCAGTCTATTATTATTCGCTTTAACTTTAATGATCTTACTTGAACCTATCTCTTATCGTAATGGTTTTATTCGCATTTTTCCTAACTTTTATCGCCCTAGAGTAAACTATATTTTATCTTTATGTGAAGAAAAACTACAAGAATGGCTGATAGATACTTTTTTTCGGATTCTTAGCATAATTATTTTGAGTTATATTACTCTCTCTTTACTAGGTATTCCCTTAGTTTCTGCTCAATCATTACTAGCTGGAGTACTTTCTTTCATTCCTTATATCGGTCCTTTTATTAGTATTATTTCTCCAGTGGCGATCGCCTTTTTAAATGCCACATGGAAACCATGGTTACTAATTGTAATTTATATTGCTATTTATCAAGTTATAGAAAACGTAATTCTTGCTAAATTAAGAAAAAATAGAGTCATTTTAGCTCCTTTTAATGTGATAATTGGAGAAGTATTTTATGCGAGTTTTTTAGGTTTTTTAGGATTATTTTTGGCAACTCCTTTAACTATTATTACTGAGATTTTAGTTAAAGAAATACTGATTAAAGATATTTTAGATCAATGGAAACTGGAAAAATAAATAGGGTTTGCTTTCAATACGTCAATTGGCTGGTGATGGTAGGGGCTTAATACTATTAAGCCCGTACTGAGTAATGTAGGGGCTTAATAATATTAAGCCCGTACTTAATAATATTAAGCCCGTACTAAGTAATAAGTTAAGAGTTTATAGGGATTTCAGCATTTAGCTCTGAAATTTTAAACATATTTCAAGACAAATGGTCTGATAAATTAATCAAAGTTTTGGTGGCGATTTTAGTCAATTTTAACCCTATTCCTCGCATTTTTATAGTCATGTAGTATGCCTTAACCCGTTGTTTTATTAGTCTTCTGATTTATTCAGCAAGCCCTAAATAAGTCTGAGAAAAAAAGTTCATATAGCAAACGTCAGGTTAATTTAGGACACAATAAAAATATCAAAGACAACAGGCAACATGAGCTGTTTAGGGGATGTCTGATTAACTCTTAATTTTTGACACATTCGCTTCGCGAGGGTGCATGCTTTTGACAAATGAACTTTTGATTTTTGACTTATAGTT
>CAJHXH010000759.1_pt1 | contig 11288 bp, 10 predicted proteins | sample 9198571 | NCBI WGS metagenome assembly CAJHXH01 (sample SAMEA7708301, study PRJEB35096) | sediment metagenome | biome: marine neritic benthic zone biome [ENVO:01000025]; feature: sediment [ENVO:00002007]; material: shallow marine sediment [ENVO:03000034] sea grass bed [ENVO_01000059] ... | reverse complement strand
TAGTTGGTTAGCGATCGCTTTTAGGTGGTAGCGATCGCCTTCTGGTGGTAGCGATCGTCTAGCATCTTTGTTGAAGACCAAAAATTATGATGAACCAATTGAGCGGAAATTATAGCAAAATTAGGTTTATTCTTGCTTTTATGCCTTTTATGCCTTGTCTTACCCCTCCTGAAACCAATTTGCTTGAAAATGAAACAGCCCTGGGGATTACAGGGGGGTTGGGGGGATTATAGGGGGGTTGCCTTTATCCTTTTGCCTTTTTTTTAATTATAATGGCGAACGCAATTACTTACAATTTAGTTAGTGTATGCTATATTCTTGCCATGATTAACTCAAACTTTTTCTAACCATTGCTTTAAATCATCTTCAGTGTGAAAATCAAGTAAAACCTCGGCTAAATCCTCTAGTTTTTCCACAGATAAATTCTGGATTTGAGATTGAAAATTAGCGGCAAGTTGACCAAAACGACGATTAAGCTGACGTAGAATTAGATTAATCTCTCCTTCTCGTCTGCCTTTAGTTTCCCCCTCTGCTAAGATTTCTTGATAAATTACTGATTCTTTCATAATGTCATCCTTGAATAATAATTTGATGGTGTCTTTATTTAATACTAAACCAGCCAGAATTGCTGTTGAGGTAACCAGATTACTTTTTTCCCTTTTTACCTCAACTTCTTCAATTTTATTTGCTACTTGCCGTAAGATATTTTCTTTATTTTCTGTTTGGCTTAATACGGCAAAAGGCAATAACCCTTTGTATTGTAAGAATGATTCTGAGGGAATTTCCCATAACCGAATTACTTGAAAATAATGGCGGGTATTTTGTAACTGAAAATATGTCTGTTTTGCTAAAGTTGAAGATGTTTTTCTTAAATAAATTACCACTTGCACTACAGATTTATGGGGATAAAGGCGGTATAGTCGCAATCGATAGTCTAACATTCTAAAGGGAATATCCTCTTTGGTGTCAGTTTGAAATTCAATATGCAGGATAATATCTTTCGATTGTAAGAAGATAACACTATCTGCCCGAATCGGCTCAACTGATAATTCAGAAGGTTTCAATTCAGTTAAACGAATTCTCTGCCCTAATAACCAACTGGCAATATCTTCGGAAAACTCGGTGGCAATAAATTTACAGGTAGAATCGTACATTTTTAATTAATAAATTTATTTCATCTGTTGCTTTTTCTCCGCTTTTAAATCCCGATTGCTAACGGCTTCAATTTCTGCATCCATTAAAGTTTTTCCGGTTGCCGCTAAATAAACATCATCTAAACTAGGGCGAGATTGACTAATACTAAATAAGGGTAAGCCAATTTCGGTTAAACTTTGTTCAATTTTACTAATGGGATTACTGTTCGCTGTGACTACTAAATTTAAGGAGTTTCCTTGAGCCTGATTAATGATGATTTTTTCCACAAACTCTAAATTAGAGAGACAATGTTGAGCTTTTTCGGCTTCTTCTTCCGAGGTAAATTCTTTAATTCTTAAGGTAATGCGATCGCCTCCTAAACGTTCTTTTAAACTGGAAGGGCTACCTTCAGCAATCACTTCACCTTTGTCAATAATAGCTAAACGATCGGCTAAAGCATCAATTTCCTCTAAATAATGGCTGGTAATTAATACGGTTGTGCCAGCTTTCTTTAACTCCCTTAGAAACTCCCAAATAACCATTCTACTTTCAATATCTAAGCCAACAGTCGGCTCATCTAATACTAATACTTCCGGTTGATGTAACAAACCCGCCGCTAAATCAAGACGTTTTCTAATCCCTCCTGAATAAGTACCTGTTTGGCGATCGCTATATTCCCCTAAACCTAATATATCTAATAGCTGATCAATTCTCGTTTTGGCAATTTTTGCAGGTAAATGATACAAAGCCCCCTGTAACTCTAATAATTCTCTACCCGTCAGCATCTTATCAAGGGCAACTTCTTGGGCAACATAACCTAATTTTTGTCTTACCTGTTTTGGTTGCTTAATAGCATCAATTTCACTAACATAAATATCTCCACCATCAGGTTGAGCAAGGGTAGTTAAACATCTAATTGTAGTAGTTTTGCCCGCTCCATTTGGTCCTAATAAACCAAAAATTTCTCCCTTAGTAACAGTAAAAGAAATACTTTTTAAGGCTTGCACTTTACCGTAACTTTTTTGCAATTTTTGAATATTAATTACTTCAACCATAGTCTCTAGATCTCACTGCTTAACAAATTTTAACTTTATTGCTATTTTCGCAAAGATAGGTAAAAAGGGGCAATGTTTTGTGCTTAACCTAGTAGCGCTATAATTTTAGGCATACAGGCCACTACTGGAGATTACAGTAATAATAAGCTCAGACGCATTTAGTTCAGGGGCTGACGAGAGAGCAAAAACCTAGATAGGTGTTAACAATGATTTTTATACCAGTGGCATATACTCTTGTAGATATCTTCGTCATCTTTGTGCAAGCACAAGACATCGTAATTACCAATAGTCCAACGTCCATTATTCTCACATACGTTTTGGAAGATCTTGAACAAATAAAGATTCAAATCCTTTAATATCTCCAGAGAAATAGTAGACAATAATAAAAACCCTTGCTCGTCCCATACTATAAAGTAAGAATATCCTATTTCCACTAAGCTAATATATAGCTCTTCCGCACTTTCATAGTCTTGATTCTTGCGAATCTGATGCTCAAAAAGAATAGCAGGATGTCTTAAAGTCAACCAATCAAGACTAGCTTTCAGAATCTCAAAGTCATAACCATCTGTATCAGTTTTAATAAAACATGTATTCTCATCAGCAATATCACAGAGTTTTACGGTCTGAACTTGGAGGTGAGCTTCAGGTGATTGATCAAATATAGCGGTACCTCCCCCATGGTGAAAAGTTCCTGAGATTTTACTTCCATCTGAAACAAGAACCTTTTTGGTAACAATCTTATTAGGGAGTTGTGAAGTATTGCGAACGAGTAGTTCAAAGAAATAATCACTGCCCTCAATAAGTATCAGTTTATTCTGAGCATATGTTGCAATAATTGCAGCAGTATCGCCGATATTAGCCCCAATATCAATCATGGTCCCATTTGGATACTTGGCTGAAACATATTTGGCAGTTATTCCTACGCATAAGTCCCTGAATGGCTGTAAATTCTCTTCAAGAAGCTTAATCAAAAAATGTTGTTCTGGAACTTCAATCTCATAGGCTCCAACCTTGATCTTTGTAAGATCTTGCTCAAAATAGCGTTGTTCTGAAGATAATCCTTTAAGTTTATACACAAGCCTCTGTATGAAGTTTGACATTAGTGTTATTAGTGTTTTCATTAAGGTCTCCGTAATTTATTATCTCCTTGACCTTTATTATTATAAAAAACTATAGGCTTTTTGATGTCCAATGTTTCAAGTTTTTCTTAATATTTCTTGAACACTTAGTTTAGTGAGATCAATGTTGAAGTTGATTCCCAAAAAAGCACTACTGGCAAATATTTCGATAAAATGATAATACCAATCCTCACACATTCACAAAAAACTTGATTCATCATGAGTAGTTATTGGAAAGTCGGACACTCTATCCAAAGGGGAAGATTTTTAATTGATAAGGTATTAGGGGCAGGCGGTGCAGGTATTACTTATCGAGCAAAAGATACCAAAAGCGGTGCAATTGTAGCGATAAAAACCCTTAATGCCAATATTCAGGCACAGCCAGATTTTACTAAACATCAAGAAAGATTTATTCAAGAGGCATTTCGTTTAGCTAAATGTAATCATCCCCATGTAATTCAAGTTAATGATGTCTGTCAAGAAGGTGAGTTGTGGTGTATGGTGATGGAGTATATCGATGGTGGTAATTTAGAGGCGTTTGTTAAACATAAAGGTGGATTTTCAGAGGCAGAAGCGATTAAATATATTTTTCAGGTAGGCAGTGCTTTAACTTATATTCATGAGCAGGGCATCTTACACCGAGATGTTAAACCAGCTAATATTATGCGTCGTCTGGAAAAAAACGAAGCTGTGTTAATTGATTTTGGTTTAGCGAGAGATTTTATTGAAGATAAGACTCAAATTCACACTAATTCCCGTACTGAGGGATTTGCACCCTTAGAACAATATTTACGGAATGCTAAAAGAGGTGCTTATACCGATGTTTATGCTTTGGCTGCTACGTTATATTATCTTTTAACTCTACAAATTCCCTTTCCGGCTCAATTTCGCAACCAAGGTATTAATTTGATACCACCCCAACAACAGAATAACAGTCTTAGCGATCGCACTAATTACGCTATTCTCAAAGGGATGGAATTAGAGTCAGAAAATCGCCCCCAATCCATAGCAGAATGGTTAGGCTTATTATCAGGAGATCTTGAAATCGTTTTTCCTGAAACCCCTACCATCGTTGAAAAACCTCCTCTTATTACTCCACCGCAATCTGCCCCACCTTCCAATCCTTTAAGTCTGCCACCCTTGCCACCTTTACCCACTCCCCGTAAGAAAAAGAGAGTCCGTCGAACGGTGAAAGCCAGTCCACCACTTACTCATACGGGGTATGAGCCCCTTTCCCCAGAACGCTTTACTCACCATTCAATTCCTAATCCAGCTCCGATAGAGAATAGGGAAACACCGTTCACTTCAAGCACAGAGGAAATTCAAGCTCAAACGGAAATTACTTCAGCAGAAACAGCAATTGAACCAGAACCCCCTAAATTACCTTCAGCCGTGGGAATTGACTATACTCCCCTAGAAGAATTACTGCAGAGTGGTAATTGGCATGAAGCGAATAAACTCAGCAATAAATTAATTCTCAAAGCAGTTAACAAAGAAGATTCAGGCTGGATCGATCGCAGTACTATGGGCAACTTTCCTTGTCAAGATTTGCAAACCATTGATAAATTATGGGTTAAATACAGTAAAGGTAGATTTGGTATTTCTGTGCAAAAACGAGTCTATCAAAGTTTAGGTGGGAAAAGACAATATGATAAACGAATCTGGGGAGCTGTTGGCGATCGCCTTGGTTGGCGAGTTAATGGGGCGTGGTTATTTGAAGATGACTTAAAATTCGACTTAACTGCACCTCAAGGGCATTTACCTAGCGTTGCTGTGTCAGGATTATTAGAAAGAGGAATCTACACTTTAATGTCTCGTGGCATGGATTGTACTCTCTGAGACTGGAAACTTAAATAAATATATATACTCAGACTTGCACCTTGGCAAAAATTGAAACCTCCATATCGCTGGAAAATGCAAATTACTGAGTGTAGCAATAAAAACTATGAATTAGGGAAAAAAGAAAGTTTGCCGATAATTGCCAATAAACCAGCTACTAAAACTCCCACAATACTTAAAAAACCTATGGTCATACTATTTAACCTGTTTTCTACATTATCTAATCTTTTAGTAATTTGGTCATTTTGAACTTTTATTTTTTCCACATCTGTGTGTATTTGATTAATTTCTTTTCTCGTTTCTTTTAGCTCATCGCTAATTTTATCAATCTTGTTATCTAACTTATTGAGTACGTCAACTAAGTTAACTTCGATAGTTTGAGTCATGGTAATCCCTAATTATTTCAATAAGTTTAATTTAAAGAGTAAAAAAAACTACTGCTATAATTTAAATTTTAGTTTATACTCATGTTTGTAGAGATATGCGATCGGTAACAGTGGGAAGTATTGTAACAACTCTTAACAAAATAACCGCTAGATGCAGGAAAGATTTTGGTAAACTGGGGAAGATGAAAAAAGTGCAATAAATTTAAGTTATATAGAAAAAATTATGGTAGCAACAGTTAATAAGCCAGAATTAGAAGAATTGCGCCCCGGTGTTAAAGCACCCGCCAAAGAAACTATTTTAACTCCTCGCTTTTACACCACAGACTTTGAGGAGATGGCGAAAATGGACATTAGTGCCAATGAAGAAGAATTAAAAGCCATCCTTGCTGAGTTTCGTGAAGATTATAATCGTCATCATTTTGTACGTAATGCAGATTTTGACCAATCATGGGATCATCTAGATGGTGAAACTCGTCGTTTATTCATTGAATTTTTAGAACGCTCTTGCACTGCGGAATTTTCTGGTTTTTTACTCTACAAAGAATTAGGCAGACGTTTAAAAAACAAAAGTCCCTTATTAGCTGAGTGTTTTAATTTAATGTCTCGTGATGAGGCACGTCATGCTGGCTTTTTAAACAAAGCAATGTCTGACTTTAGCCTTTCTTTGGACTTAGGTTTCTTAACTAAAAATCATAAATATACTTTCTTTAAGCCCAAATTCATCTTTTACGCAACCTATTTATCTGAAAAAATTGGTTATTGGCGTTATATCACCATTTATCGCCACTTAGAGCAACATCCTGAAGATCGAATTTATCCTATCTTCAAATTCTTTGAAAATTGGTGTCAAGACGAAAACCGTCACGGAGACTTCTTTGATGCAATTCTTAAAGCTAATCCTGAATATTTGAATGACTGGAAAGCCAAATTGTGGTGTCGCTTCTTCTTACTTTCTGTATTCGCCACCATGTATCTCAATGATTTACAACGCTCTGGATTTTATGCTTCTATTGGTTTAAATGCCAGAGAATATGATAAGCACGTGATTGACAAAACCAATCAAACTGCTGGAAGAGTTTTCCCGATTATGCTTGATGTGGAAAATCCTGCTTTCTATGAGAGTTTAGAAACTTGTGTTAACAACAATGCTAAATTGCGAGAAGTTGATGCTTCCTCTGCACCTGCCCCCATTAAGTTTTTACGCAAATTACCTACCTATCTCTCTAATGCATCTCAGTTTATCCGTCTATACTTTATTAAACCCATTGAGACTGAGCAATTACAGGGCTGTGTGCGTTAATTTAATCTAATTTAATCTAATTTCCATTCCTGTTTTTCTTTTTAGGGACTTGCAAATAAAAAAGATACCATTTTCGATCCCCCCTAACCCCCCTTAAAAAGGGGGGAACTTAGTTATAACTGGTATTTTATTTTCACGCACCTCCCTTACCCTAAATGGGCGATGCACTGCCCACCTTACCCCCACAGATAGTGCTTAAATCGCCATTTGCGTAAGTTCTAAAATTAAAACAAACTATATATGGGCTGAATATTTTTAAACACACACATAAGCATATATATATATATATCATAAACGCTACACCAGAGTAAAGTCATTAGTTGTTAGAGTCGTTGTATCCATTCCAGTTAACATTGCTAAAGTTTCACCGCCAAAGTTAATACTATCACCAGAGAAGGTTAAATCATTAAAAGTTAATCCTCCTGATAAACCAATTAAATCCTCGCCATCGGTAAAGTCAGCAATAGTATCTTTTCCCTCACCTGCAGCAAGGACGAAAATATCTGCACCTGTATCACCAAAAAGAAGATCGTCACCACCTTTACCATCAATGGTATCATTCCCCTCCAAACCTACTATTTGGTCATTTTCCGCAGTTCCTATAAGGTTATCCCCATCGGTTGTACCGTGAATGAAAGTACCTAGTTCTAGAACATCACTATCTACAACAATGAGAGTATTATGATTAAAATGATTGTAAGATAAGGATAGGGTGCTGTCTGCAATAGTTAACTTACGACTAAAGACTCCATTATTATCGGCAATTGTTTGATCTTTAATTTCAATAGCACTAAGTTGACTGCCAATATCAGCTCCATAGATTCCTGAGTTATCATTTATGGTGCTTTCGTCAATTTTGAGAGTTCCATTAAAGGAAAAGACACCACCACCTTTATCACCTGCATTATTTCCAGTAATATTACTCTCTTTAATTTCAGTAGAACCAGAGGCATTGAGGATCCCAGCACCATCGATAATAGCGTTATTATCTCTGATAGTGCTGTTTTTCTCAACTTTAAGTTCTCCACCCAAATTGAAGATACCCGCACCGACAAAGGAAGTATGACCGCTTATGGTACTATCTTTAATCTTTGCTTCTCCTGCATTAGCAATACCACCACCAGCAGAAGCAAAATTATTTTCGATGGTGCTCTCTTTTACTTCCAGTTTTCCAGTGTTAGAAATACCACCACCACTGGCTTGTACAGCAGTATTTTCACTAATTTCACTTTTTTCAACTTTAACATCGCCCCCATCACTGTAAATACCACCACCACGAAGTTGAGCTGTATTTCCAGTCATAAGACTATCTTTTACTTCGAGTTTTCCAGTGTTAGAAATACCACCACCACTGGCTTGTACAGCAGTATTTTCAATAATGTCACTTTTTTCAACTTTAACATCGCCGCCATCATTGTAAATAGCACCACCACCAAGTTGGGCAGTATTTCCAGTCATAAGACTATCTTTTACAGTGAGTTTTCCAGTGTTAGAAATACCACCACCGAGTTCGGCGATATTTCCAGTAATAAGACTATCTTTTACTTCGAGTTTTTCATGGTTCAGAATCCCACCGCCGACATCTTCGGCATTTCCACCAGTATTTCCACCAGTTATGATAAGATCTTCGAGCTTAACATGAAGTTGGGTAGTTGCATCACCATCATCGATAAGGAAAACTCGTCCTATACCTTCAGCATCAATGGTTGCACCATCTAAGTCCGATTTAATCGTCAGCTCTTTATCGATGACAACATTTGCTTCATTGTGAACATTGTCATCTCCTCCTGTGACAATAATCTCATCTCCTTCAAAAGCTCCAGCAATTGCTTCAGCAATGGTACTAAAATCTCCATTACCACTATCATCTACAATCCAAGTATTCGTAGTCATAATTATTAAATTTAATTCAAAAGGTTATTCTTGACAATTCAAATATACCTCAAACATTCTGTAGTATTAAACAGAATTATTACTGAAATTTTAGATAAAGGTTGTGTAAAGATTGCTAGAAATAGCAATCTAATCAGTAAATATAGTTAAATACCTCTTCGTGAAAATACTGAGCTAAAATCTGAAACCTTTGTTCTCGATTTCATCTAATTTCAACAAACAGTTCTTGAAAGGAGCTACACCTAAATGAAAATTGCTACTCAATATTTTTTTCTCCTACATAAAAAATAAATAAGCGATCGCACAAGTATTCTGATTTTAAGTAATTACCATGATTTTAATATTTATGATATAATTAATGTAAAAGCAAATTTAACTATAGTGAATCCATGTACTAGCTGGTAGCCTAAAGAGAATTTAAGATTTATAAATAGGTAATTTTAATTATTGATTAGAGGATGATTGCTCTAAAAAGATAAACCTGCCATTAAAAACAAAGATTAATTAAATATTTTTTTATCTATTTATTAGATTTAAAAATTTGTTTATTCATGTTCATATATCAAAATTAACAAACTGCAATTAATCGGAGTTCAACCAGTGATTTCCATTACACTCCCCTTAAAATTAACTAATTGGCAAACTATTAGTTTTGCGTCAACTTTATACCTCAATCCTATTCTTGATTTGCTATTAGCTAAAATTCCTTCTCAACTGCACTCAGAAATTAGGCTTGGCTTACAAGAAGCATTAGTCAACGCCGCTAAACATGGCAATAACCTTGATCCCAGTAAAAGAGTGGTGGTTAAATTTTCTTATTGTCGTGGCGAATATTCATGGCTAGTATGTGATCAAGGACATGGTTTTTTAAGAGAATGTCAATGTCCTTTAGATGAATCAGATTTGCCTCCAGAAGAAGCAGAAAATGGAAGGGGAATCTGCATTCTACACCATATATTTGATCAAGTTCATTGGAATAATCAGGGTACTCAGGTAAAACTTTCTAAACAAGTAAATAGGTTTTCTTTTACATCTCATCTTGTTTCTTAGCAAGATTTTGTTGTTTTATTTATGGCGTCGAGAAATCTCAAAACGTCCTAACCTGAATGCGTAATACTATAATTGGAATACTTTTCATGGCTGATCTTCTCCTCTCAAGATTAATTTTTTGCTAGGATTAAATTAACTTAAATCTAGCAACACGTAGCATTAAGTATCACAAGATTGTGTAATAAGATGACTCAAACAATTGAAACGAACTTAGTAGATGTACTTAACCGACTGGAAAATAAAATAGATAGACTGGAAACTAAAATAGATCGGGTAAATGACAGAATTGATCAAGTTAATGAGCGAATTAATCAAGTTAATGGGCGAATTGATAAATTAACAGAAGATGTTGCTATTCTCAAAGGGCAAAATGAACAAATTAATAAACGTCTTGATGACATGAACGATCGCCTGAATGATACCAACAATCGCATTAACACACTAACAATTGGGTTTTTAAGTATTGTAGGCGTTTTTGTAACGGCTTTATTAACTATTATTGGTAAATTGGTATTTTTCCCCAATACTAATATTTAACTCAGGTTGTTTTTAGATTAAGTTTCTGTCTTAACCAATCACAAAAATTATGGTGATAAAAGTGATAATAAACTTGATTTTCTATGGTTTCTAAATGCAAAAATTCTCGCCATTGATCTAAAATGATTTCAATATCGTATTCATCTTCTTCTAATCTTTCTGCGATGGCCTCTACGGAAATTGGTTGTTTGTCTTGTATTAATAGATTCAACACATCTAAACTAATTGACTGATTTTTCTCAACTGCTGATTTCATCTTTTCGTAATGTTCTTGATAATAATCTTGTAATTTTTGGGGTAGGGTATTATTAGGTAAATTTTGACTTGCCAACATTTCCTTTACATACATAAAGTTAGTTTCATCTTGAAACTCCCTCCTTTGTAAGAAAGTTTCGTCCTTAAACTCCCCCCTTTTTAAGGGGGGTTGGGGGGGATCAACATTGTAATAAACAACTCCCGAATTTTCCTTTACATATTTAGCGAGAATGGCACTTTTCCCAATACCTGGTTCACCGATAATAGTAAAATAGCCTCTATCATATTCTTGCAGAAAATTATTAATAGCAGAAAAGACAAATTCACGCCCGACAAAATTACGGCTTTTTTCGGTAATAATTGCTTCAAATTCTCTTGGATGTCCTCTGGTATTTTTAACAGTTGTGTTATTAGACATAGCTTTATTTCTTTAACTAAAAGGATTAATTATTTATAGTTTTTCCGACACAATTAAACCATGTTGCATATCTTCAGAATAAAGAATATTAGCATCAGCATATAAAGCAGAAGCCACAATTAAACTATCCCAGAAAGATAACATATATTTACTGCGTAGTAAAGATGAATTAATCAAAATATCATAATTAATTTCTACAACTGTACAACTATCGTAGAAATCTTGAATTAATTTACGTACTTCATCTTCACTAATTTTAGTTTTTTTAATGAGATTAACAGAGACTTCAGCAATTACTTGGGT
>CAJHXH010000515.1_pt1 | contig 11370 bp, 12 predicted proteins | sample 9198571 | NCBI WGS metagenome assembly CAJHXH01 (sample SAMEA7708301, study PRJEB35096) | sediment metagenome | biome: marine neritic benthic zone biome [ENVO:01000025]; feature: sediment [ENVO:00002007]; material: shallow marine sediment [ENVO:03000034] sea grass bed [ENVO_01000059] ... | reverse complement strand
TGACTTGTGAGGGGAGGAGTCAGGAGTCAGTAGGGGCTTAATATATTAAGCCCGTACAGGAATCAGGAGAAAGAATTTAGGATAACAACCCTAAATTTGATTCTACAACTTTTGACTATTAAGTATTTTTGTTCTGCTGCAAGATCTCAGTAAAAGATAATCAATATTTTATAGATTTACATTTTCTTACTCCTTCAGCCTATAAAAATCGATGTATCCTTTTTATTTTTATGTATGAAACTTTCGGACAAACAAAAGTTCAATCAATACTTACAAATCAGTCTGATACTTTTGGCAAAGCTATCAAATCAGCACTAGGTGTAGACTTATCTTCTTTTTCGGCAAAATTTGAACAATGCTAGTTTGATCATCCATTTTGGCTATCATTTTGTCAAATTGAGGGTGAGGTGCGATAACTTCATTGTTAGTATAAGCGATCCATTCTCCTCAAATTTAATTGTGACGAAACTTAAAAAGAATAGTTTCTTCAGCTTGTTTAAATTCTATATCAAATAAATCAAAGACAATTTCTCTACCCAATAAAGCCTCTTCGCAATCATCAGATTGTATCCAAGCTACAGGGGCAGTAAATTGATGGGAGTCGATTTCCATTTCCACATCACGCAACAAATAATCAATACTTCCCCCAATACCTTCAGCTTTGCTAACTCTTTCTCCTATAGATTTAGTAAAACCAAGTTTAACACCTAACTGGTGTGTAATTAAACTAAAATCAGCTCCTGAATCGACTAAAATTCTTGTTTTGAGAGAATTAATGCCTGTTAAAATAATTTCATATTTTGGTTGCCATTCGTGTTTTTTTACATTTCTCAATCTAATGGGAAAGAATTTAATTGGTTCAATAAACTCAGTTTCATAAATTCTTTCGACAACAAAATCAATATTTTTATCATCTATTTTTTCTATCATTTTATCAAATTTAGGGTGATGAGCTATAACTCCATTGTTAGTATAAGCAATCCATTCTCCTCGATATTGTTTCAATTGTTGGCGATTAGCTTTGTGCCATTGTTCTGGGCTTTCATATTGTGTTTTATCAATCATGATCTAAACTTTAAATATTAGGGAAAAATTCAGAGTTTAAAATATCCTCTAAGCTAAAAGGATTATTGATCGGAAAAGTAATTAAATCTAATCTAGTTTCATCACTAGCTTCAAAGCGGGCATCTTGATAACATTCATCAATAATTTTTAGTTTCTAACCATAAATAAAAATCTTGCTCATAGAGTTGTTTTAAATCATATTTTATAGTAGTCACCATAATATTAGAAATTAATTATTTTTATATATTATATCAATAATTTAACGGGCTTCGCCCTTCAATGGCATTGCGGCAAAGGGCAACCCCCCTATAATCCCCCCAAGGGGATATGGCAACCCCCCTATAATCCCCCCAAGGGGATAGGGCAAAAGGAAAAGAAAAATAGATATTTTAGCAATTTATAGCTAAAAAACGGTATTTAACTCTTTTATCATTTGTTAACCACCATTACCTTCATTCTCAATTCTCAATTTAAAACCGACAATCTTATTACATAAGGTGCAAGATCTTAGTTTTACCTAGATATGTCAAAATAAGGCAAACGCATCTAATGGAGGAATGCAGAATTCATAATCAACATCAAATTATTATCAATAATTAACAATCAAAATTAAATTAAATCGAGTAATTTATATGCAAAAAAGATCATCTTTTCTGAGTATTGTTAATAAGCGATGGTTCTCTAGTACTATTGTGTTTGCGCTAACTTTTTTGACTGTCGGTTATTTAAGGGCAATTATAAATAAACCACATTATCAAGCTAAAGGGCAAATAACTTTTCCATCTACATCGACAAATAATACTGCTAATCTTCAAAATCAACCGCCTACAACTCTAAGTAATGATTTAGTCTTAATTCAATCAGAATCATTAGCCGAAAAAGTATTGGAAGATTTAGGAGATTCCATCAGTAAAATGGATTTACAAAAGAATTTTGATGTAAACCTATTAGAAAAAAGCAATATCTTAGAATTGTCCTTTATTAGTGAAAATCCTCAACAAGCGGCATTAGTGGTTAATACTTGGTTAGAAAATTACCAAGAATTAGCAGAAGAAAATCATCAAGGAGAAAATCAATCGGTAGCCGAATTTTTAGGGCAAGAATTACCAAAAAGACAGGAATCTTTAAATTTAGCAACGAAGAAATTAAGAGATTTTCAAGAGAAAAATCAAGTTATGGATGCTACTGCAGAAGCGAGGGGTACTTTTAAGGCAATTAGTCAATTTGAGGCTAAAATTGCCTCCTTTCAAGCACAATTAGAAACTCTTAATCTTAAAAAGGAATCTCTACAAAATATTATTAAAATCGATCCTCAAAAAGCAATCACTGCTAATATTATTAATAATTCTCCTCTAGGTAGTTCTTTATTAAAGCAATTACAAGAAGTTAGGGATAAGATTCAACAAGAACAACTTCGCCTTGGTAATCAACATCCTCAGATGATTAACTTAAGGCAGGAAGAAAAAATTTTGCGCCAACAATTACAGAGTTACCTCGCCACCTCTACCGAAGGGGGAAGCTATCTTAGCCAAAGTGATTTAGAACGTATTTATGAGGTTGTAAAAACACAGCCACAATTACTCAATGAATATGCCATCACCGAAAGAGAAATTGAGACTGTCAAAGGACAAATAAAATCTTTAAAGGAGTTAATTGCTAATTATCAACAGAGACTAGATAAATTAAGAGTACTAGAATTTGAGCAACAACAATTAAAAAAAGAGGTGGCAACTCAAGAGGAAGTTGTACAAAAGTTAATGAACAATTATCAGGATCTAAAATTAAAGATGAATAGCAGTGAAGATAAAATAAAATCTGTTGAATGGGCAACTGTGCCATTGACTCCTATTAACTCTTCTTTTAGTACTTATTTAATTCAAGGTGCGATCGCCGGTTTGATTTTAAGTTTATTAACTGCTGTTATGACAGAAAGATTTGGTGAGAGTAACTCAGACAGGGCTAAATAAAGTAAAGAAATATTTACTCAAATATTCTGGAAGTAATAAGTAATAAGTAATAAGTAATAAGTAATAAGTGAGTAATATGAAAATGTAGATTTTGGCTCAAAATCTTACGCTTAAAGGAATTCAGAACTAAAATTTTCACCCCTTTCTTCTTTTTTGACACATTCGACAAGCTCAGTGCAAGCTTTTGACAAATGAGCTTTTGACGAACCCTCACCGACAATTATATTTTCAAAACCCTTGCAGTATTGAGGATTGAGTCATTTTCCAGCGATGGCTCAAAGGATTATTGGATGCCGAGTTAACTCTGCCATCAACCACCACGATCATCACCATAACAGATCGAGAAGGCGATATATTTGAACTATTGACACTGTTTATCAAAAGACATTCCATGCTACTACTAGAAGTTTAGATGTTCTTGTTCTGTGTTAGTTTCTTTTCTATATAGGAATTACCCAAGCAGCATCCCACGATATCGGTCCTAAGACTCCGTCAACTTCAAGATTGTTATTGGTTTGAAATTCGATTAAAACCTCGTGACTGCCTTCACCAAATACGCCATCATCACCCTTACCAGTAGATCCAAAAGGACCCAAATTCCACCCTCTTCTAATCATTTGTCTCTGCCACGTTAACACATCATTTCCTTCCATATTGGGGGTTGTCAGAACAATATAACGTCCGGGCCATACGGGATGAGTCTGAATTTCTCCACCATCATCAGTATCTGCCTCAGTTAAAAGCTCATAAGATGGTCTACCAAAACCGGCTATATCCCCTTGGTAACGAGTACGTCGCATTACTTGTCCGCCGTTAGAATCATTGCCTACTGAAGTATTTCCTTCAATCGCAATGATTGAACCATCAGTATTAACTGTTTCTACGATGCCAACATGATCCGAAACACCATCGTTTTCCCAGTCGTAGAAAACTACATCCCCAACTTCGGGGGTACTATACCATGTTCCATTGTCTTTAAACCATTGAACTCCATAGGGACAATAAGAAAAGCCTTTTTCGGTTGTAATTGGTAAAGGTAAACCAGCATTATAAAAGCAATATGAGACAAAGATTGCACACCAAGGCTGATAGTCCATTCCATACCAACGACCGAACTTATTACTATTTGAACCTGCCGGTGATTCTGTATAACCTATTTCACGTGCAGCTATTTGAAGTACCTGAGACGAAGTAGCCATATTTTTAACTTAGTTTAAATAGTGTTTAATTAATTAATACACTAAAATAGTTTGATTCAGGGCAATCGCACACATTTCTTAACATTTAGGAAGGAGCAATATTGAGGCAACTATATTTTTGATACTACTTTGTCTATTTCATTTTGACGTGCGAAAAGTGGGATGATTAAGCTCAGCCGCATTTAAGTTGCATTTAATAAATCTTTCTTTATAAACCTTAAACTAAAGTCTCATTAATCATTGCTTAGGCTAACAATCTTATTTGTTTTATCCTGCAATATAGCTACAATGTTGGTAGATAGATAAATAATTATGTAGTGAGGTAATCAAGATGGAAAGTTTAATTGCTACCCTAATCATCCCTGCGGTAATTTTTGTGGCTTCAGGGTTAAAAATCGATCGAGAATATGAAAGAGGTGTTATCTTTCGCTTAGGGAGAATGAGTAGTATTAAAGGTCCCGGATTGTATTGGACGATACCACTAGTTGATCAAAAAGTTAGAATTGATATTCGTACCAAAACTGTCGATATTACCTCTCAAGAAACCATTACTGCCGATAGTGTCACCGTGAAAGTTAATGCTGTTTTATATTATCGAGTTTTAGATCCTAATAAAGCCATTAACCAAATTGAAAGTTATGAAATGGCGGTTTATCAAGGGGCAATGACAACGTTAAGGAATGTGGTAGGGCAAAATATCCTTGATGATATTCTGCGTAACCGAGATAAAATCAACCGTCAAATTCAGGAGATTGTTGACGAAATGACTGAGCCTTGGGGTATTGTTATTGAAAGGGTAGAAATGAAAGATGTGGAAATTCCCCAATCAATGCAAAGGGCAATGGCACAGGAAGCAGAGGCAATTCGGGAAAAAAGAGCGAGATTAATTAAAGCCTCGGCGGAAAAAGAAGCATCCTTAATGTTATCAGAAGCTAGTGCGCAAATCTCGGCTAACCCTATTGCCTTAGAGTTAAGACGATTACAAACTTTAAGTGAAATTGGAGCTGAGAATAATACCACAACAGTGATGTTAGTACCCAATGAATTAATTACTCTAACTAAGAATTTATCTCGTAAATTAGAACAGAGCGACTAAATTAGGAGATGGGTGAAAATGAAATACCAATAAAAATATCAAGAATTACGAAAATTTTTGATACTCGCAACTAAAATTCGAGCTAAAAGCTAAAGTCAGTTAAAACTGACTTGACTATTTATAGTGATTTTGAAGCAGTTGAAACGAGTTTTTGCTCTAAGCCCAAAATTTATTTTAAGGCAAAATGTGGAGAAAAATATCAGATTAAACTAATCATTTTTGATCCGATACAGGAGGTAATTGTGAAATGGATAAAATAGATTTTTATCGCAATGTAATTCAGTCTTTGTTGACGGCTTATGCTTCTATTCCGATCGCCAATGGTTCCATTGATTGCTATACGGTTTTTGATAAAAAACAAAATCATTACCAAGTAATGAATGTAGGATGGGATGGTAATCGGCGAGTTTATGGTTGTGTTTTACATTTAGATATTAAAGAGGGAAAAATTTGGATTGAGCAAAATATGACGGAAATGAGGGTTGCTGAAGAACTTTTGGCTCAAGGAATTAGCAAAAAAGATATTGTCTTGGGTTTTCAAGCTCCTGAAATACGAAAATATACAGACTATGCTGTTGCTTAATTTTATCGGTGTTAATACTGTTTATTTCCTCGAAAAACGCCCTTGTGTAAATAATTTAGAATTTATAATTTAGAATTTATAATTTAGATTTATGAAAGCCATAGTAATGACAGGTGCAGGTAGTGTAGATGTTCTTCAATTAATGGATCTTCCTACCCCAGTTATCACCCAATCTAAGCAAGTTTTAGTCAAAATTAAAGCCGCAGGCATTAACCCCATTGACACTAAAATTAGAAAACGGGGTACTTTTTTCCCTGATGATTCCCCCTCCATTTTAGGCTGTGATGGTGCTGGAATAGTAGAAGAAATTGGGGCAGAAGTAACTAAATTTAAGCTAGGGGATGAAGTCTATTTTTGCTCAGGGGGTTTAGGGAAGGAAAATACGGGGAATTATGCCGAATATGCCGTAGTGGAGCAAGATTACTTAGCCATGAAACCCAAATCATTATCTTTTGCTGAAGCCGCCGCCGCACCCTTAGTATTAATTACCGCATGGGAATCGTTGTATGATCGAGTTAATTTGAATAATGGGCAAACTGTCTTAATTCATGGTGGTGCTGGTGGAGTTGGTCATGTTGCGATTCAACTGGCAAAATTACGGGGGGCAAAAGTGGCTACTACCGTCAGTAATCCCGATAAAGAGCGATTAGTGCGGAAATTAGGGGCTGATTTCCCGATTTTCTACCAACAACAGGATTTTATTCAAGCTACCTTAGATTGGACTGAAGGGCAAGGGGTTGATGTGGGTTTTGATACTATCGGTGGTAAAACTTTTTTTGATACTTGTAAAGCCATCAAAGTTTATGGTGATGTGGTGACGATTCTTGAACCCGATTGTACCATTGAGAAATTAAAATTAGCCCGTAATCGTAATTTAAGAATCAGTTTAGAGTTAATGTTAACTCCTGCTTTGATGAATTTAACTTCTGCCCTGCAACATCAAACAGCAATTTTGGAGCAATGTGCCAGATGGTTTGATGAGGGTAAATTGACTATACATTTAGAGCAAACTTTTCCTTTAGCCGAAGTTGCGATCGCCCATAAAATGTTAGAAAAAGGCTCTGTTACAGGTAAAATAGCTTTACTAATTAATTAAACTATAAATATTAGAGATTAAAATATTCCCGAAATTAGCAGATTTTTAATGCTAAAAGACATAATCAAAGTTAAACCATTAGAAAATTATCAACTTTATCTTAAATTTGAAGATGATAAAGAAGGGGTAATAGATCTTTCTAAAATAATTGAATTTACAGGTATTTTTTTACCTTTGAAAAACATAGATTATTTTCAAACTGTTAAAATTAATCCTGAATGGGGAACAATTTACTGGGATAATGGAGCAGATTTAGATCCTGATGTACTTTATTCTGTTATTACGAAAAAAAATTTACCTGAATTTCGTAGTTATGTTTATCAATAGTAAATAAATAAAAAAACACTAACTAACGTAAATTATTTAATGACAAAAAAAATAGAGGATACGAGCATCGCCTTTTTAAAGGTGAAACAAAGAAAAATAATTCTTTATTCCGAGCATCGAGACGTGAGGGGCTTGGGTAATTCACCAATTCACCAATTCACCAATTCTAAATTCTTTTGACTTCTTAAAAGAAACATCTGTTAGTTTTTATAAGCCTGTAACAAATAAAATTGCACTAAGTTAAATCAAATTTAATTTATTTTCGGGTTCACACATACCAATACTAACCCAACTACTTGCACCATTGGCAAAATGCTCTTTTTTCCAGACAGGGGCATTGTGTTTAAGGGTGTCAATGGCATAACGGCAAGCGGAAAAAGCCTCTCCTCGATGTGGGCAACCAACTGCAACTAAGACGCTAATTTCCCCAATCATTAATTTTCCAAGGCGGTGATGGATAACCACACTATTGGTTTTTTGCCATTGTTGAAAAATGCGATCGCTAATTTGCTGAAAAATCTTGATTGCCATTGGTTCGTATGCCTGATATTCTAAGTATTTAACAGACTCTCCTAAGGTTTGATTTCTCACAGTACCACTCATTAACACCACCGCCCCATTATGAGCATTATCCGCTAATTGGTAAACTTCGGCAACTTGTAGGGGGGCATAGGTAATTTTTAAATACTCTGAATTACTAAGATTCATCATAATTTATCTTTTTTCCCACCTCACCACATACCATTGCAAATAATTATTTTCATCCACATTAAACTCACAATAGTTATCTAATAAATATTTTGCTTGTTCTTCCTTAGAGGCAAATTTAGCCACATCTTCAGGAATTTCTGATCTAGAATTTATAATTTTTTGTAATTTATCAAGTAATTCCGATTCTGTCAATAATTCCTCTGGTTTATTGGTTTCTAAAACAACATAACCGTCTTGTTGATACATAATTGAGTCTGCCATAGGTTAATAAATAACTCCACTTAATTAAATACAAAATAGATAAAGTTAGTAGTAATGGCTTTAGCCATTATGCTATGGTGATTATAACCCCTAAAGGGTTTACTACGAACTATTTTTTATTGAGGTTAAGCTCCTTAATCACTAAAATTTTACTTATTGTTGATGTTTTTTCTTACCCATTGTCGAAACCTTTTTATTAAATCAAAATAGTCAGTATCCCCTAATTTTTGCATAAAACTATTAATTTCTAATAAGGGTATATCAGCGAAAATTAAGCTATTATTTGCTTCTGTATATTCCCCTTTTGTTAGTTGTAAAATTTTAAAATTATCCCCATTATAAAGCCAAATTTCTCTTACTCCCAAATCCTGATAAATAGCAAGGCGATTTTGAGAAGTGCTAGTAATATCAACTTCTACAATTAAATCTGGAGCTATTTCTTCATTAGGTTTAAATCTTTTGATATTTCTAATTAACTCAATATTACTTACATAGAAACACTTATCAGGTTCAGCACCACCATAGCTTATACGTTTAAAAGTAGTTGAGCCTAACGGATGAATTTTTATGTCTAATTCTTCCGCTAAAGTTTCTACAAAACGCCCAATTACTTCTTTAGAATATTCGTGTTCAGGGGATGGTGACATAATTTCTAATTTACCTTTATAGTAGGTTAATTTTAAACGACGATTTTTACTTAAATCTTCTAAAAGATGTGTATAAGTTTCCCAACTAATACCATCAAGGGTAAATATTTCATCGTTGCTAATTTTTGGGATTAAAGTTGCTGTCATAGTTTTTAGTTAACTTTTTTATTTTTGCTCAAGTATAGCAATGTTAAATCAGTTATCATAAATTCAATCATATTTAATAATTCACTAACTATTGTAAATTATAAATTATAAATTATAAATTTTCACCCTGATTTAGTTTAGTTTCTCATTTACTTGCTCAAATTGCTCATTCATTTTATCATTAATTTGTATCATTAATTTTATTAAAGAGAGAGTTAATTAAATTTTTTAACTATCTTAAATCATTTTCGGTAACGTTACTTATGTTAAAATCCTTATTATGGATATAATAAATTGAGAAACAGTAAAAATATTAAGATCATGAGAGCATTTGAAGTAATGGGAAAGGTGGATGAAAAAGGACAATTATTATTAGATGAGCCATTAGAAATTAATACATCTAGTCGAGTTAAAGTAATATTATTAGTATCAGAGGAAAATGAAGTTTATCCCGATGATACCCCAGATGAGGAAATTAAAGCTAGTTTGAGAAGAGCATTACAAGAAGCAAAAGAAGGCAAGAGAATACCTTTAGAGAAAATGTGGGAGGGTATCGATGCCGAATAATCATAGTTTAATTAATATTGACTTAACCCCTGAATATAGGAAAAATTTAAAAAATTTAGCGAAAAAATATCGTAATATCCGCTCTGATACTGTGCCTATTTTTGTCGAATTACAAAAGGAAAATTTTATTGGAGATAGATTATCTGGTTTTGACTTAGAAATTTACAAAGTTAGGATTAAAAATAGTAATATCAAAAAAGGTAAAAGTGCAGGATATAGATTAATTTATTTAGTTGAATCAGCCACCAGTATTTTACTATTAACAATTTATAGCAAATCAGAGCAAGCAGATATTAGTGATAGTCAGATAAAATCCATAGTCAAAGAATTTTATGAAAATCAATAAATAAAGGCGATCGCATTTATCATATTATAGAAAACTATTACTATCGTCTGGTTACTTAATAACAAAATAAAGTAGTAATTAGTAGTAAATAGGAATAAATCAGACAAAAAATCCTTGATAAATGGCTGTTAATCATGATAAAATGCCAAAGTATAAGCTAATACCTTGCAGGTTGGTTCTTTTTAAGGATCAATTCTTCACCTTTTGTAGGGGAGGTATTATAGTAGCTTGGTAATACAATAACTCATTGTAGCCTTAAAAGTGGAAATGGATGCATAAGGCATCGCTTTTAAGGGAAAGGGCATAGAGTGATGTCCAACTGGTTTAGATAGATTTAAAGGAGAATACCCATTATTCATTATTACTTTAACTCACTCAAACCGAAAAGCATTTATGTTGCGAGGCGTTAGCCGTGGCAATCTCGAATAGGTCAACCGTTGTATTACGATTAAGTCCGTTTTATTACGTTTTGCCACTCACTCAGCACTAACACCTAACACCTAACACCTAATACCTAATTCAACGAAGATTAATCATATTTTCAGCTAATTCTATTTAACCACTCCCGTTAAAGGTGAACTTGCGTTAGCATAACTTTTAATCGGCATTCTTCCTGCTTGATAAGCTATTCTCCCTGCTTCCACTGCTAATTTCATCGCTTTACCCATTTGAGGGGGATTATTAGCTAAGGCGATCGCACTGTTAATTAATAAAGCATCTGCCCCCAATTCCATACCATAAGCTGCTTCACTGGGAGTACCAATTCCGGCATCTATCACTACAGGCACATTAGCTTCCTCGATGATAATCTTAATATTAGCCTCATTTTTAATTCCCTGTCCAGAGCCGATCGGTGAACCTAAAGGCATTACAGTTGCACAACCAACTTCTTCAAGTCTTTTACATAATAAAGGATCTGCATTAATATAAGGTAAAACGGCAAAACCTTCTTTTACTAATTGTTCGGCAGCTTGCAAAGTGCCAATGGGATCTGGTAATAAATATTTAGGATCAGGAATTACCTCTAATTTGACAAAATTGTTATCTTCTTGCCCCAATAATTTCGCCATTTCTCTGCCTAAACGAGCAACTCTTATGGCTTCTTCGGCGGTTTGACATCCTGCGGTATTAGGTAACATCCAGATTTTACTCCAATCGAGAGCTTCAGCTAAACCTTCATGCCCCGGTGCATTATTTTGTACTCTTCTTACAGCTACAGTAACAATTTCACAATCACTAGAAATAACACTTTTTTGCATTGACTCAATATTAGGATATTTCCCTGTACCGGTGAAGAGACGAGAATTGAATTTACGTCCAGCAATAACTAAACTATCATCATTAGAATCAGTTAAATT
>CAJHXH010000869.1_pt1 | contig 11407 bp, 11 predicted proteins | sample 9198571 | NCBI WGS metagenome assembly CAJHXH01 (sample SAMEA7708301, study PRJEB35096) | sediment metagenome | biome: marine neritic benthic zone biome [ENVO:01000025]; feature: sediment [ENVO:00002007]; material: shallow marine sediment [ENVO:03000034] sea grass bed [ENVO_01000059] ... | reverse complement strand
GAGTGTGGGGAGTGTGGTTCGCCAATGGAGGATAATAATAATAACTAACCTAAAAAAACCTCAAAAGAAAAGAAGATGGAACAAGGAGAATCGCCTACTCCACGCATCTTCCCCATCTTCCCCATCCAAAACCCTCGCAGTATTGGATGGGGAAGATGGGGAAGATGCGTGGAGTAGGCGATTCTCCTTGTTCCATCTTCTTTTCTTTTGAGGTTTTTTTAGGTTAGTTATTATTATTATCCTCCATTGGCGAACCACACTCCCCACACTCCCCACACTTCTCATTTGATAACGTTTGATCGCAAAACCATCGCAGTATTGGGGCGAAGCCCGTTAAATTTGTTGGGGACAATTTTTTGATTAGAATAGGTAAAACAGCCTTGCCTCTTTTGAAGGGGGGCTTTTAAAAAAGCGGAGTCTCCAAGGAAGCACAAAAATGAATTTAGATCGGCAATTATCTAGTTACGATTACTACTTACCACCTGAATTAATCGCCCAAAATCCAGTTAATCCAAGAGATAGCTCTCGTTTATTAGCAGTTAAACCTGATGGAAACACTAATCATCATATTTTTCGTGATTTACCTGATTTTCTCTCATCTGGTGATTTATTGGTGTTGAATGATACTCGTGTGATTCCTGCCCGTTTATATGGGCGAAAGTCAACAGGGGCAGAGGTTGAAGTCTTATTGGTAGAGGAAAAATCCGATAATTGTTGGTTGGCTTTGGTAAAACCGGGGAAGCGTTTTTCTCTAGGTAGTGAAATCTGGTTTGGCTATGATAAAAAAACTGATGAGGTTTTATTAACTGCCACTGTCATTGATAAAGATGAGGCAACGGGAGGAAGATTATTGGAGTTTGATTTGTCTTCTTCTCAATCTTTTTGGCAAATGTTAGAAGATGTAGGCAATATTCCTTTTCCACCTTATGTTACTGAGACTCAAGCCCTACCTCAGCAGTATCAAACTATTTACGCTGAAAAACAAGGTGCGATCGCCTCTCCCACTGCCGGACTACATTTTACTGATAATTTATTCGAGAGATTAGAAGCAAAACAAATAAAAACCGCTAAGGTAACTCTTCATGTAGGTATAGGCACTTTTCGCCCAGTGGAAACTGAAGATATTTTAAATCATCAAATGCACCAAGAATGGATTGAGGTTAATCAGGCAACTATTGATTTAATTAAGGAAACTAAAGCTAACGGCAAAAATGTGGTTGCAGTGGGTACAACCGTAGTGAGAACATTAGAAGGTGCTTATGCTAAACAACAAAGATTAAAACCTTTTCAGGGTAAAACTGATTTATTTATTTATCCGGGTTATCAGTTTCAAGTAATCGATGGTTTAATTACTAATTTTCATTTACCAAAATCAAGTTTATTAATGTTAGTTAGTGCTTTAATTGGTAGAGAAAGATTATTAAACATTTATCAACAGGCAATTGAGAAAAAATATCGTTTTTATTCCTTTGGTGATGCCATGTTTATTACTCCAAAAAGATAAAAACTATTATATCTCATAACACTCTGAGTGAGCTTTTTGGTTCAATTTACAGCAGTTTTCAGATTAATAAACCACACTTTTTATGTGGGCATTGCCCACCCTACCAAATTAACATAAATTTTTGTGCTTCACTCAGGTCACAAGTGCTGTAAGAGCAAAAATGCTCCTAAAATTAATTATTATTCAAGACAACTGAAATTATTAATTTTATCTTTAACTACAGTAGGGAGTAATATCTTCTCCGATTTCGCACAGAAAAGACAAAGCACGAAAACGAAGCATGATTAAATCTTCATAAAAAGGATTCAGTTTGCAAAGGGGCGGAATCTTTAAAATAAGATGATTAAAAAATCTTATTTCTCTGGCAAAGGGGCATTGACTAGGAATTAAGTTAACTATTTTTTCCGCAGTTTCTTTATGATTAATTTCTAAGGATTCTAATCTTTTTTTGATGAAATTAAAAGGTAAGAACATAAATTCATTGTTACTTTTCTTAAACATTGTTTAAACACCTTATTTATTAGCTTTACTTAACTATTTACAGTTTAGCTATAAGTATAGGTGATGTCAAGTTGGGTTAAATATAAATATCTTTTATGATTGATAACTTTAATATAATTTTTCTGTATCCAAAATAATTTAACTTGCATTCCACCCTGAGATAATGGGATTCTTTCCCATGAAGCATTAGGAAGATTTTCAGCTATTTCTGTGATTAATGTTGTGCCTAAACCTTCTTTTATTTCATTATCTACTATTTTTCCCTCATTTTCTCTTATTAAACTGCATTTTTCTTCTTTTTGAGAGAGATTACAGAAGATAAACGTTCTATAATCGAATCGCTTTCAGCATCAGGTAAGGATAAAAATTCAAGCTCATACATAGCGATTTTACTCCTTCGGTGATGCCATGTTCATTTTATCTAATCAAAGGTAAAAGGCAAAAGGTTATTGGTTTCTTCTGTTTTAGTAAGTAATTGACTATTAAGCTGCTGTTAGAATCTCTCTGTTTTCAAACTGGTGAATTGTTTTTACATTTCCTTTGATTGGACTAGTATTGACTCCCATCCAAATTTTGTCTTGCTCGGAAAGTTGATTTAGCTGATGTTGAAACCAAGCCTCAAACTTTTCTTGGAGCAATCTTTGGCGCATAAATTCATCTAATTGAGCAGGAATAAATTTTTCTACGCAGACGATAACCTGAAATTCTCCTAAAGTTACAGGTGGCTGAACGACACCTTCGTTACTGGTATAGAGTAATTGAGCCAAAATCGGATGAAGCGAACCTAGCTCAACTGGTCCCATCAATCCCTTTGTCTGTGCTTCAGGACCTTCGGAATATTCATGAGCTAACTGAGCAAAAGACTGTTCCCCTTCTGTAATACGAAAATATAGTTCGTTGGCAATAAATCTATCTTTAATCCTAATCAAAGAAAAAATTACTCGATCTAGTTGGCTTTTGCGTTGGAAAAAGTAAGATACCAAGCTATGTCCCCAAGTAGCTTGTTTGAATTTTTCAACTTTGAGCTTACGTGTTGCCAAGTCTTCTAATTGTTCTTGGCTTAGTCCGTACCGTTCTCTCCATGCTTGTATTTCAGTTTCTGAGATAAGTCCCCAATGCTGATAAAATTTTTGGCAAGCCTTGGTTATCTCTTCTGGGGTACATTTAATTGGGGCAATAGCCCTGTCAATAATTAGCTCGCACAAAAATTGGGGAATAATATTATAACAAGCCAAAAGGGGAATGATTTCTGCCTCTGTAACTGTATGATTAGCAATTTGTAAAACTTGAGTCATATTTCTCACCTTCCTTATTTGATTAGGCTTTAGTATTTTTGTCATTATAGTAATGACGGAGCTAGTCTAAATGTAGGGTGGGCACTGCCCACCTTTCCTCCATCAATAGTGTTTAATTTCTCCATCTGCGTAACTCCTAAATCAGTGGAGCTATTACTTTGTAGATCAACAACTTCCCATTAATCATCAATTAAGAAATAAAACGACCCCAATAACTCTCAAAGTTGAGCTGATAATTGGTATCACCACTGTATTGATAGACTTGAACGATCAACTCATCGCCACGAATACTAATACCTGAAATTAACTCTGATGAAGTACCACCATTAGTTGAACTACCACCAACAATGACTTCTCCTGAATCAATAATGTCATTATTGTTCGAGTCTCGTATTATTCGGATATCAGCATCACTACTCAATCCAGTAAGACTAATGTTTACTCTTGGACGGTAAAATCTGAATGTTTGCGGATCGAAACCGTCGATATCACGCAAAGAGAAAACATAGGTGTCAGCAGTGTTAGCGTTACCCACCCAACCATAGTAACTGGTAGTCTCCCGTCCTGTGAATGAAGTAGGGGTACTTAATTCACCAACCTCAAACTCATCTGGAAGAAGATTAGGATGAGACCGATATTGATGAGTAGCAGATAAGTCTAGCTCATAGTCTAAACGATCTTGACTCCCTAGGGCATACCGTTCAACTACAGCGATGTAACTACCAGCATTTGCAAAATAATTAATAGAGTCATCCGCACTATACAAATTTGTCGAACTTTGTAAAAACTCATCCGCTCCATCTAGTACACCGTTTGCGTTAACATCTCTATATAGCTTAAGATCTGCATCATCGTTCATAGTAATATTATGTAGATTTAAATTAATACTACTAGAATTACTGATGTTAAAGGTGTAATGATCCTCAGTCCAATAGTCATTTAGAAGGTCGCCTCCTTGTATAGCAGTGTTAGTCAGATTGCCAATATTATGAGTGTAAGTAGCCATTGTTTTTCCTCCTTTAAAAAAGTTAAAAGTACTAGTTAAAAACCTTTGTAGAAATAACTTTAAATAATTTTCTCTATTTATATTTTCTCTTTTCTTTAAGGCTATTGATGGCTCAGTTTGGCTCAGTTTTTGGCTCAGTTTTTGGCTCACTTTTTGTAAATTGGATCTATGATTTATCAATCAATCTAAATAAAAGTTTGTAGGGGCGATTGGATCCCGATCGCCTGTACCCCAAAAGAAGTTTATAATGCCCTAATAATGGCTGAAGCCATAACTACGAAATTAATCTATTTCACGTTTAATTAAGTAGATCGCTACTTAAGATTAGTGGAAGTTAGATGTTTACTGCGATCGCTATTTAGATATTTATGATGACAAAAAACAAAGTTTTTATTACGGGTGGCACAGGTTTTATCGGAGCTAATTTAGTTCGTTTACTCTTAAAAGAAGGGTATCAAGTGAAAGCCTTAGTCAGAAAAAATAGTAATTTAGCTAATTTACAAGGTTTAGATATTGAATTAGTTGAAGGAAGTTTAAATGATTCCAATTTAGCTGAAAAAATGCGGGATTGTGATTATTTATTTCATGTAGCAGCCCTTTATTCTTTATGGCAAAAAGACAAAGATTTATTAGATAAAGCTAATGTTTTAGGGACTCGTAATATTTTAAAATGTGCTAGAGAAGCAGAAATAAAACGAACGGTTTATACTAGCTCAGTTGCCGCTATTGGAGTAAAAAAAGATGGTATTTTAGCCGATGAAACTTATCAATCTCCAGTAGAAAATTTAATAGGTAATTATAAAAAATCGAAATATTATGCTGAACAAGAAGCCCATCAAGCAGTAAAATTAGGGCAGGATATTGTTATTGTTAATCCTAGTTCCCCTATCGGTGCTTATGATCTTAAACCCACTCCCACAGGGGAAATTATTGTGAGATTTTTAACGGGAAATATGCCCGCTTTTGTTAATACTGGCTTAAATTTTATTGCTGTGGAAGATGTGGCGAAAGGTCATCTTTTAGCTCTGGAAAAAGGTAAAATGGGAGAGCGTTATATCTTAGGAAATCAAAATTTAACTTTACAAGAATTTTTACAAAAATTAGCCAAAATAACTAATTTATCTGCCCCAACTGTTAGACTTCCTGTGTGGTTGCCTTTAACTTTTGCCATGATAGATGAATATCTGCTGAGTAAGTTAGGTAAATCCCCTTCAGTGGCAGTGGAAGCCGTGAAAATGTCAGGGCAATTCATGTATTACAATTGCAGTAAAGCGGTGCGTGAATTAGGGCTTCCGCAAACTAATATTGACGAGGCGATCGTTTCTGCGGTTAAATGGTTTCAAGGGATTCAAGAAAATCGTAAAAAAATGTGACTAAAGTGAGTCGTAATTGACTTATCAATCTATAATCTTAGGAGAAATGTTAATTATTTAAGTAAAGATAGTGAATAAAACTCCCTTAATTACTTTATTGCTCTCGGGTTTAATTAGTAGTCAACTGTTGAGTTTTCCCCAAAAGGCGATTTCCTCTACCCCGAATGACACCCAAACTGTAGTTGCTCAAACAATGAATCAACTTACTGAAGAAAAGGTGTTAGAAATTATGGAAATAATTGAAAAAGCTGAACAAGAAGAAGATATTGACACTATGTTAAACTTTTTAGCTCCTTTTATAACTTCTTCTATTACGGTAGAAAGTAGAGAAACTACTGTAACGAGGAATTTAGAAGGGAAGAAAGCACACCGAGATTTTTTAGAGGAAAGTTTTAAACTAGTAAGAGAAAGAGAAGAAATTGATTCTTATACTACCGTAAGTATGTCTGAAGATGGGCAAGTTTTAACTGTAACTCGATTGCTTATTGCAGAGAAAAAAACAGAAGATTCCAGAGAATTTATCTCTTCAAGTAGTGATTTAATTAGATTTGCTTGGATTGATAACAAACCGATGATTGTGAGTATTACTATTAAAGGGTGGTTAGAAGAACGGCCTTAGAAATTAGAACTAATCATTGCTTCTTTCTTGTCTATTATTGACATGAATACTTGAGAAAAGAACAATTAAAAATGAAGTAAATAAAAATCTGAGTTAATTTTACTTAAGGAGGAATTGTGAAAAATCGACTTATTATTTTGACAATGACAGCGACAACTTTTGTCTCTAGTTTTGGCACTGTAATTAAACCTGCCCATGCTAGTTTTGGTGATTTTATGCTCGGTGTGGGTGCGGCAGTAGGAGTTGGTGCTATTGTTGACTCTAACCGGAGGGCAGCAGAACGAAGATATAAACCAGTACCACCTCAACAAGAATATTATCGAGGAAGAGAAGATGGTATTAATGGAGCAAAATATGACAACCCTCGTAGTTCACCAGATTATGATCGTGGCTATGAAGAAGGTGCAAGACGGAGAAGAGGCAGATAATACAGAAAATAGCGTGAGCGAGAGATAGCCCCTTGTTTTAATGACAGGGCTATTTCTGAAAATTTGTATTTTTTTGTAATTTAAAAGAAATAAAAAACCCAACTATAAGTAGCGATAAACCTAAATAAAAGAAAGTTTGTAGGGGCTTAATATGATTAAGCCCGTCCCCCTTTAGGGTTCAGAACGCTTTTGGAACAAGGGAATCACGCCCTTACTACAAACTAAACCTATTTTTTTCTAAAACAATATATCATCCCAAAATGACTCCAAAAAAAGCTAAATAGCTCTAAATTTTTACTTTTTAATGTCCGATCATAATTATTTATTAATTTATTCGATAAATTTCCATAATTCGAGGAAAAAATGTCCAGATTTGAAGAACTTTGTCAGGCTTACGCTTTAGCTAAACAAAAAACAAAATCATCACGTGATGCTTGTCGAAAATTTGCTGATAGTTTTATTTCAGGGATGAAAGATTATTTTCAAGCCCCGATTGAGACACAAGATGAAAGATTTGATGAACAAGGATTAATGCACTTTGAGACTTACCTTAACCTCTATGAAAACCCTAAAAATCCCGATAATTCTTGTTCCGAAGTAGTTGTAGTTTATTGGTCACTAGAGAAGATTTTAGACAATTACATATTGACTATTTATCCTTGGATGAATGAGTTTAAACTTTTCGAGAATGAGTGGGATAAATTTGAGTTGGTTTATGAGTTCATTTTTGAGAGAATAAAAGAAGCTTACCTCGATCAAATTACTTGGTCAGAAAAAGAAAAAATTACGGTGAGAAAGTTAGGCTGGTCATTCAATGACTAAAATCAATTTTATTTTAACTAACAAAGAGAAAAATGATTATATCAGATTCTCTTAATTAGTTATAAAACATAAGTTCGTAGGGGCGAGTGTAGGTAGTTCACGTTAATAATATGGCAAATTGGGCAACGTTAATTTACGGAATAGTTTCTTTGGTGGGGGGAGTAATTGGCTATTTAAAAGCGAGTAGTAAAATCTCTCTCATATCTGGAAGTATTAGTGGGATATTAATTCTAATATGTAGTTACCTGATCAATCAAGGAGCCGATTGGGCTTTGTTTGTGGCTGCTGGAATCACTTTAACTATGATTGTCGTATTTTCATTTCGGTTACGAAAGACGGGTAAATTCATGCCTGCTGGATTAATGATTATTTTAGGTGTGGCTACTTTAGTGTTAATAATTTATTCAATATTACAGATTTAGATCGCTAAATACTAAGTAGCTCAAACTAAATAAAGAAAAGTTTGTAGGGGCTTAATATATTAAGCCCGTACCCCTTTAGGGGTTTGAAACCATTGAAAAAATAAGGGCTAAAGCGATGGCGGCTACTAACCTATTTCTATAAAACGTTTAATTAAGTATATCGCTACTTAATATCAATTTATCTATGTCACTAGCTAGTGGTAAAGGGCTAAATAAAACTGTGAAAAAATCGGCTAAAAGCACCGAGAATTAGAGCTGATTTACAAAGTAAATCTTTTGACTCAGATCAAACGTAACAATGGTGGTGGGTTACGGCTAATTTAAAATTGAATGGTAAAAGTTGTTAATTATTGGTTGCCTAACCCACTCTACAACTGATTTATAAAGTAAATCTTTTGGCGAGATCAAACATAACAATGGTGGTGGGTTACGGCTAATTTAAAATTGAATGGTAAAAGTTGTTAATTACTGGTTGCCTAACCCACCCTACAACATACAATAAGAAACATGTTTTGTTTATAAATGAATTCTAACTATCAAACATCTTGTTGATTAAATTCTGATAATGTTTTGTCACCACTGGGCGTTTAATTTTAAGAGTCTGAGTCGTCATGCCATTCTCGATCGAAAAAGGCTCTAAAATTAATTCAAACACACCAATGCGATCGTCTGCACGATAACCGGGACGATTTTTGATCTCAGCTTGTAATTCTTTTTTATAGAGATTAATTACTTGTCCATCGTAAAGACTACTATTTTCAATGCTTTCTCTGGTGGCAGTAATTTCAGGAATATTTAATTGAATGTTATTAGTTTCCGCCCATTTACTTAAAGCATCTAAATTAGGTACAATTATAGCCCCTAAAGATTTTTGATCTTGCCCTACTAACATAATTTGATCAATATAAGGACTTCGCACACAAGCATCTTCAATCGGTTGCGGTTCAATATTTTCTCCATTACTTAAGACAATAGTATCCTTTGCCCTGCCAGTAATCACCAAATCATTTTCTGGAGTCACCCAACCTAAATCACCAGTATTAAACCATCCTTGACTATCAATTGCTTTGGCGGTGGCTTCTGGTTTTTTATAATAGCCCAACATTATTTGAGTGCCTCGAACTAAAACTAAGCCTGTTTGCCCTTGAGGTAAAGTGGTTCTAGTTTCGGGATTAACAATTTTTACTTCCGTTTCGGGAATGGGTTGCCCTGAAGCCCCAACAATATTACGAGTCATTAATCGGGCATTGGTAACGGGTGAAGTTTCGGTTAAACCATAACCCACAATTAAAGGGATGTTTACAACTTGAAAGAAGTTGTCAATATGCTTGGCTAATGAACCACCTCCGCTAACCCATGTCTTAACATTACCACCGACTCCTGCTCTAACTTTTTGATAGACTAATTTATCTCCTATTTGATGCAAGGGTGCGAGTAAAAGGGCTTGAAGTTGAGCAATCAATTTTTCATGCCACGCTTGTTTAAGATTATCTAGCTTTAAACCATTAGAAGTACGTTTAGCTTCTAGGTAATTTTGTGAGACTCCCAAGAAAAAGTTAATGATTTTTTGTTGAGTGGAACTGCTATCTCTGAATTGTTTTTGCACTCCTTCGTAAATAGATTCCCATAAACGGGGTACTCCGATCATCAGATGAGGTTTATGAATTTTTAAATCTTGCTTAAAATAACGAATATTCGTATAAATTAGGCTTGTACTTCTGGAAAATAAAAAATACTCCGCCGCTCTTTCATAAACGTGCCAACTGGGTAAAATACTTAAAACTCGATCGCCCGGTAATGCTTTAATACGAGAAGATAAATTACGTACTTGATGGAGGAGGTTACCATGACTTAACATCGCCCCTTTGGGTTTTCCCGTTGTACCAGAAGTATAAATTAAAGTGGCCAGATCATCTAAATTTTTAGCTACAGGTTGAAATGAACTGTTCGCTCCCAATTCCATTAATTTGCTAAAATTATATACAGGATAGGGATATTCTGCCGTTACAGCCTCATCAGAGAGTAGAATAACTGCTTTCAAGCCCATATCATCCAATTCAGGACGTAACTTCTTCAAACAGGCTAAATTTTCAGCCACTAAAACATTACTATCACTATCTTCTAAAATATAGAGTAACTCATATCGATCGGCTTGAGAGGAACGAACTGCATCGACACAACCTGCACTCATAATACCTTGATCTGCAATTAACCAACGAGGACTATTATCAGCAAATAGAGAAATTTTGCTATCAGGAGGAATATTCAGAGCTTGTAAACCTCTGGCAAATTGTTTAATTTTCTGATTAGTTTCCTGATAAGTAAGTTTAACTTCTGGCTTACTATGAGGATCCCATAAAGCAATGATTTCACCACATTCTTGGGCAATTAAATCCCACATTTCGGGCAGAGAATTAAGAGTTGAGTAATCAGGGATATTATAGTTTTTCATTTTCAGATCTGGTTTTCAAAATTTAATCTGCTTTATATAATATAGGCTACTTACTGACATGAAAAACCAACATCTAGATTGGTTTAATAATCAAGTTTTTGAAAAAGTAATTTGTGATTTAGAACGGGATCGTAAAATCTAGGTAGAATGAGAAAAGTAAAATTAGTCTCATGTCCAATTTAGCAAAGATAAAGAGGGGAATCAAATTAAAATGTCTAATTGGAAATTACATTTAAAAAGATTATTTCAAGCTTTATGCCGGCCTTTTATCCAACTTTTCCAAAAAATACAGGGATTGAGAAACCCTCATAAGCAATTAATCAAGACTACAAAACTTCTGGAAAGACAACTAGAGAATCATCAAGAAAAAGAAAAAGCCTGGACTACCTATAATAAAGCTTTAGATCTTGGTAGGAAATGCAGTTATACAGAATTAAATCAAGTTATTTTAAAATTTGATCCCCTCTTAGGTGAGCAAACATTTAATTCTAGTTTATCTATTGGACAAGCAGTTTCATTCCTCTTAGCCGCCAATCCTCAAAATTATCAAAATATTGATGCAGCTTGGCGATTATCTTCCCGATTGAATAAAAGAGCGTCAATTCGAGAATTTAAACAGGAAATCTGCCTTCAAATAGCACGACTAGGTGATAGTAATGCCTTATTAGCTAAGTTGCAAAAAAGACGTGATGAAGGCTTGTTAACTTCAGAAGAACTTACTCCAATTCTGACCAGTTTTTTAGAGAATCATTCTTTTCAAATGGTTGCCCCGTGGAAAGCCTTTTTAGAACAGTTTAACCTAGATGAATTGCCAACCATGGCAAAAGCTGAATTGTGGTTTTCTCAAGGAAAAGAAGACTTTAGACTCGGTAATCATGAAAACGCAATTAAATACTTGATGAAAACCTTAGAAATTGATACTAAGCATAAAGAAGCTTATGATTCCGCAGTTTCATGTCTTTTAGCCGCCAATCCTCAAAATCTT
>CAJHXH010000031.1_pt1 | contig 11416 bp, 7 predicted proteins | sample 9198571 | NCBI WGS metagenome assembly CAJHXH01 (sample SAMEA7708301, study PRJEB35096) | sediment metagenome | biome: marine neritic benthic zone biome [ENVO:01000025]; feature: sediment [ENVO:00002007]; material: shallow marine sediment [ENVO:03000034] sea grass bed [ENVO_01000059] ... | reverse complement strand
TTGTGAAGGGAGGAGTCAGGAGTCAGTAGGGGCTTAATATATTAAGCCCGTACAGAATTCAGGAGAAAGAATTTACTTTAACAATACTAAAATTGATTTTCATACTTTAGGTTATTAAGTATTTATGTACTGGTGCAAGATCTCAGTATAAGGAAGCTGAAATTCTTCAATATGAGCTATTTGTATTTGTTCCTGTTGGTTTGCTTGCCATACTTTGCCTCCATATACATCTAAACAAGTTAACCAACCCCTTCCACAAGCCCATGTATCGATGCAAATGGCATGACGTAAATTTATTGGCTTACCATTTTTTTGACTGGTATGTCCACAAATCATCGTTTTTCCTGAGTAGTGGGGGCGAGGATTAATAAATTTCTCCCAAAATAGTTGTGCCTCCGGTTGTTTTTTTAGGGGAAGTTTAGGATTCAAATTGGCATGGACAAAAATATGAGTCTCGTTTTCCCAACTATCCAAACAAGTATGACACAGAAAAAACCAATGACTTTCAGGGATATTAGCTAAACTAAGTTTCAGGTTTTCCTCTGCATAAGATAATAATGTTTCCATCCCAATCAGTTTATTTTCCAGAGAATATTCTAGGGAATGGAAATAACTCTGAATCAATAACAACTCATGATTCCCTCTAAGAGCAATTAATTTATGCCTTTGGGAGAGTTTAATTAGTCGTTCAATTACTCCCCGTGAATTTGGTTCTTTATTGATATAATCTCCTAATGTAATAATCACATCATCAGATTGTGGGTTTACCACTGCTAATAAAGAGTCTAAAGCGTACTTAGCATCCATGAATATCCCCAATTGCAAGATAACGCATAATTTTTAGTTCTTTTTTTGATTATTTCTAATTTTCATGGAAAAGAATTTTCTTCGTGTTTCCATGTAACTCTTTTGTTCCTCATAATTACGTTTTTGTCTGCCTCTTTATTTTGATAGCAGTCGCCAAGTTATTAACATAAAGAAAAGAGTCTTTTATTAATTTTACAATTTATATTGAATGATAATCAATTAATTTATAGGTATGATAAAGAATAGTGATGTGCGATACTTTTTTAGTTTGTGGTTTAGGTAGTTTAGGGCAAAATTGTGTTGTTTCTCTGAAAAAATTCGGGGTAAAAGTAATTGGGATTGAACAACATCCGCCTCTAAGTTGGGAAATTAAAACTCTACCTAATTTACTCGAACTACTCATTATTGGCGATTGTAGCGATAAATCTATTTTAACTAATGCTCAAATAGATCAATGTCGGGCGGCTTTAATTGTTACAACTTCGGAAAAAGTGAATGTCGAAACAGCGATCGCCATTAGGCAACTTAATCCAAAAACTAGACTGATACTGAGATCCGCTAAAGAGAACCTTAATGAATTATTAAGTCAGCAACTAGGTAACTTTATTGCTTACGAGCCAACACAATTACCAGCAAGTGCTTTTGCTTTATCAGCATTAGGTACAGAAACCCTTGGGCTTTTTACTTTAGAAAATAAACAACTTCGCATTAGTCAAATTAAATTATCAGTTTCTCATCCTTGGTGTAATTTCCGTTTACTGTCAGAATTAAATACTCGTACTCGTCGTATTATTCATCATTCTCGACTTCATCTATCATTACCAAGCAATTTTTATCAATGGCAACCCGATACCAGATTATTAGCTAATGATACTGTTATTTATATTGAAACTGAAGATAGTTTTCGCCTTAATCCTCATTTTAGTCGCCAAAAAAGACCCCGATTTTCAGGACAAAAATTATGGCAAATTTTACCAAGTTTGGGGCTTAATTTCTGCCATTTTATTACCCGATTTTGGCAACTTAGCCTTCAAGAACAAATCAGAAGAGTTGCCCTATTTTCAGGCTTAATTATTTTTTTATTAGTAATAGTAGGAACTTTTTTATTTAAAAATTACTATGAAGGAACAACTTTTTTCTCGGCTTTTTATGTGACTGCTACTTTATTATTGGGAGGTTATGGTGATTTATTCGGAAGTTTTGAACCAATTAAAGAGTTACCTCAATGGTTACAATTATTTAGTCTGGTTTTAACTGTAACTGGCACTGCTTTTGTGGGAGTAATTTATGCTTTATTAACCGAAGCCCTTTTAGCTTCTAAGTTTGAGTTTACCAATAAACGTCCAGCTATTCCTCAAGAAAATCATATTGTCATTGTTGGCTGTGGGCGAGTCGGGGAAAAGGTGGCAAAATTATTAAAGCAATATAAACAGACTATTTTAGCTATTAGTTTTAATCCTAAAATTGATAAATCGAAATGGCAAAATTTTCCCTTAATTATTGGTAATGTGCAGGAAAGTTTAAAAAAGGCTCATCTTGATAAGGCTAAAAGTGTGGTAGTGGTTACCAATGATGATATTGTTAATCTGGAAGTTGCTTTGATTACCCAGTCAATTAATCCTCAAAGTAATTTAGTTATTCGCACCAACGGGGATAATTTAACCGAAAATTTAACTCAATTATTACCCCAAGCTGCTGTCATCGGGGCTTATCAAGTATCAGCCGAAGCATTTGCGGGAGCGGCTTTTGGGGAGAATATCTTACATATTTTCCGTTTTGCCCATCAAACTATTTTAGTGACTGAATATCAGATTGAAGCAGAAGATACTCTCAATGGTTTATTATTATCTGAAATTGCCTATGGTTATGGAGTAATGCCGATTTTATCTGAAACCCATCATAGTTATAACCCTATTTTACTACCTGCTGATGATTTACGGGCTAATATTGGCGATCGCCTAATTGTCTTAGCTACCATCGAAGGATTAAGACGAATAGAAGATGGTAATCGTCATCAACCGACATCGGAGTTATTGATTCAATCGGCAAAATCTAATGATGCTTTATTTGAAGGGGGAAACGCGATCGCCAGAATTTCGGGTTGCCCTCTTGCCGTAGCCAGAGAAACGATGAATAATTTACCTCGAATTTTACCAGTAAAACTATACTATCATCAAGCCAAGAGATTAGTTAAAGCACTGCGCAAAAATCGGATTAAATCAGAAATTTTAAGATAGTTTTATTAATCCTTCACTAATAAGGGATTTTGAATTAGTACTAGGGCAATACATTTTAGATCTTGATATTATTAAATTTCGCTCACAAAGTTTAGTTCATTAAATTAGGGTAAAGTATTTTAGCGAAACCCGCCAATAAAGCTAAAACTACGCCACCAATAACTGTACGAGCGATAAAATCTAGGTTATCTAATCTTTTATTGATACTAGATTGAGTATCATCTAATCTTTTATTAATGGTAGATTGAGTATCATCTAATCTTTTATTGATAGTAGATTGAGTATCATCAATCCTTTTATTGAGGTGATTTTGCCCTTCTTTTAAGATAGCTACATCTACTTTTATCTGATTAACATCCTCAGAAAGTTTATCTAATTTTCCGTTTATTTGTACTAATACATCTTTAATATCTGTCTCGATAATTGTACTCATGTTAAAATCCTCTTAATATTAATAATTAATTGCCTAGGAATAATTAATTGCCCTTTAATGCTAACCTTAACTAATTCTACTCTACAACTCGGATTTAATTAGTATCTGAGTGGCAAAGGTTTTCAAATATTGAGATGCTTCTAAGTAGCTCAACTTAAATAAAAAAAAGTTTGTAGTGAACTCTTCAGAGTTCGTCATGCTATGGCGATAAAGGGCTAAAGCCCTTACTACAAACTTAATCTATTTTACTTTTAATTAGGTGGAGTTACTTATTAATCTTGAATAGGCGATCGCTTTTAATCTCGTTGTTATTAGAAGTAGTTACAGTCTTTACTTTTTCTTAACCACTAATTTGAACTAGATTAATTAACCTAATAATTAGATCTTACAAATAAATTAAACAATAAAGATTATGATAGAGTCAGTTTTTTTTCAAGCCTTTCTTGCTGGTTTAATTAGTGCTTTTTCCATGCCATTAGGTTCTTTTACCGCTTTAATTTGGCAACCGGGGAAAAAAGTTTTAGCCTTTCTAATTTCTTTTGGTGCAGGGGCACTACTTTCAGCTTTGGTGATTGATTTAGTCGGTAGTGCTACAGAAAAAGGTCATATACTTGAGTTAATTATTGGTTCAATTCTTGGTAGCATTTTTTTTACTATTGTTAACACTACGGTGAATAATAGCGGTGGGTTTTTACGTAAGCCTTCTACTACTTTGATGCACTTAAACCAGAAACAAGAGGCACGATTTACAGCCACGTTTTCTCAATTAAAATTCAATCATTTATTTCGTAATCTTCCCTCTGAGGATATTAATTTCATTGCTAGACATTTATTAATTAGAGAATATCCAGCTAATGCCACTATTTATCAACAAGCAGATGGTAGTGAAAGTTTTTATATCATTGAAAAAGGAGAAGTACAATTATTAGATCCCAAAAATGATTTAAAACCTTATCAGACTTTTGGTGTTAATGATACTTTCGGACATTTATCCTTTTTTACGAGTAGCCCTCATCGAGTAGTAGCGGTAGCAACTAAAGATACACAATTAGCCATTTTTCCTCGCCCAGATTTTGAACAACTTTTACAAACTTCTCCACAATTAGCAGAAGCAACAACAAACTTCATTCAAAGTGAAAAAATAGCCAATTATTTACAAAATCGTCACGGTTGGGATTTAGCTCAAGTTAAAGATTGGGTAGCAAAAGCTGTCAATAGTATTAACCTTCAACGATTAATCCCTGATGCTATCAAAATTAACCATAATATCACTGGTTTTCTGGCGATCGCTCGACAAATTAAGCGTTTTCCTTTATTTGAACACTTACCATTAGACGATTTAGAAGAAATAGGCGATCGTTTGTTTTATAAAAATTTTGAGGATGGTTTTGTTTTCTTTCGAGAAGGAGAAATAGCCGACAGAATTTATATGATTGATGAAGGAGAAGTGGAACTAATAGAATCAAAAACCCGTAATAAACCACAAATGTTGACTAATCTAGACGCTTTTGGTGGCTTTGCTTTAATTACCAGAGCTAATCATAGTGTAACAGCCGTTGCCAAAACAGACGTTAAAGGTTGGGTATTGCGGGAACAAGATTTATGGGAAATGTTACAACAGTCAACGGCTTTTAAAAAAGCGATTACCGAATTTTTACGACAACGGAAAGTACAAACTTATCTGGCGGAAAAACAACATTTAGCCCCGAAAAAAGCGATCGATTGGGCAAACAAAGCCTTAAAAAGTATGAATAGTGGGCAATTAATCCCTGCGGTTAGAGGGATGGTGGAAACCAAACATAATGATGCACCAATGGCAATTTGGGTAGGATTATTAATGGATGGGATTCCTGAAGCCTTAACTATTGGAGCACATATTGTTACCAATCCTATCAGTCCTTCTTTACTGACAGGATTATTCATTTCTAACTATCCTGAAGCCTTATCAAGTTCGGAGGGCATGAAACAACAGGGTTTTCCCGTGGCTAAAATTATGATTATGTGGACTTCAATTATGCTAGTTACAGGAGTTTTATCGGCTGTTGGTAGTATTTTATTCGCCGATGTACCAGAATCTCTAATCTCTTTATTAGAATCAATGGCGGCGGGGGCAATGTTAACCGTAATTTCTGAAACCATGTTACCAGAGGCTTATGCTAAAGGTGGTTCAGTGGTAGGAATGTCAACTTTAATGGGCTTTTTGATAATTATTGTGATTAAAAGTTTCGGTTAAAGATGGGAAAAATGTCCTCACTAATATGGCGGTTGCTATATCATCAAGCCAAGAGATTAGTTAAAGCACTGCACAAAAATCAGATTAAATCATAAATTTGATGATAAATAATTAACAGCTAAATCAAAAAATGTCTAATTAATTGCTTTAATGCGATCGCTTTTTGAGTTTGAGAATACATAGCTGTGGTAATCCATAATCAAAAAATAAGTGGTTGTTATAATATAAGGAGTTCAATTAAGTTAGAAACCATATATTTTCTTTATCATTTCTTAATCAGCATTTTTTAATGATGCTTCATTGTTATGTTAAAAACAAAATCCATTTTGACAATATTAATGGCATCTTCACTATTAGTATTAAGTAGCTGTAGTCTAGGAGGAAATCAAGGTAGTAACAGAGGAATTCCGATCAAATTTTTAGCGGGAAGTGATTTAGAGAAATTCTGTCAACAGGCAGCGAATAAACTAAACGCTACCAAACCAAAATTAGATAATGGGCAAGCCTTTTATTTAACTTGTGAGACAAAGGGGAGTGGTGATGTGGTTGCGGATGTTATCTCTTTATCTGGGCAATTATCATCTGGTAGTTTAAAGCCGAATGATGCTCAATTTCCCACCTTAATTTCAGTAGATGGAGAAATCTATCAAAGTCAATTAATCTATCAAGTTGACAAAATCTTTCCGGGGCAGAATTATATTCCGCCAATTACTGATTCCGAATTGTTAGTTTATAGCCCGATGGTGTTTATGACAACCGCAGATTTAGCACCTGCCCTAGAAAAAGCACCAGATTTATATACAGTTTTGGAGAAATATGATAATTATCAACAGTTAGATTCCAGTGTTACTCCTTTACCAATTCATTTTGTACAAACTGCCCCAACTCGCTCTAATTCTGGGTTACAAACATTAGTCGCCCAATTTGCCTCCGTTGCTAAGAAGTTACCTCAAGACTTGACTATTGCCGATGTTGAGAAATATCAGAATCAAGTAAGAGAGATTCAAAGTAAAGTAACTCGTTATGGGGTTTCTACGGGATCTTTAGCTAAATCTATGGTAGAAAATGGTCCTTTTTGGGCTTCTGTTGGTTCGGTGTATGAATCCCTAGTTATAAGTGCAAATAGTCAAAATACAACCAATAAAACTAAATATAAAGCTGTCTATCCTAAAGCAACTTTTAGCTCTAATATACGAGCGATTATTCCTAATGCCCCTTGGGTATCTGCCGAAGAAAAAGAGGCTGCTGAGAAAATAGTTGAGTTTATGCGTACCCCTGAAGTACAAACTATTGCCGTTAATTTAGGTTTACGCCCAGCAACACCAGGGGTGTCTTTAGGAAATAAATTTTCTTCCCAATTTGGAGTTAATCCTAATCCTACCTATGAATCCTATCGCCCTCCTAAACCAGAGGTAGTTGAAGCGATGGTTAAAAGTTGGCAAACTTACGCCAAAAAACCTTCTTTAGTAGCAGTTGTAATTGATACATCAGGCTCAATGAGCGGCAATAAGTTAAGTTCAGTGCAAAATACCTTACTCAATTATATTAATAATTTAGGTCCAAAAGAACAAATAGCCTTAATATCTTTTAATAGTGAAATTCGTGAACCGGTAATTATTAAAGGTACTCCAGAAGGTAAAAATAAGGGTATTCAATACATAGGAAAACTTAATGCCAATGGTGGTACTCGACTTTATGATAGTGCTTTGTTTGCTCGTAATTGGTTGAGAAAAAATTTACAACCTGATGCTATTAATGCCGTATTAATTTTAACCGATGGGGAAGATTCTGGCTCTAGGATTAGTTTATCAAAATTAGAACAAGAATTACAAACAAGTGGTTTTAATACCGATGAAAGAATTGCTTTTTTTACGATTGGTTATGGAAATGCTGGAGAATTTAATCCCAAAATTCTAGAAAAGATTGCCAAAATAAATGGCGGTTATTATCAAAAAGGAGATCCTGCTACCATTGCCACAGTTATGGATAATTTACAGGTAGAATTTTAATTAAATATTTTCTCTTAATTATCTTTTTGAGACAGGCAAGATGCCTGTGCTACGGAATTTTTGAGACAGGCAAGATGCCTGTAATACGGGATTTTTGAGACAGGCAAGATGCCTGTGCTACAGAATTTTTGCTATAAATCAACCGTAAATAACCAATCCAATGACTTGCCAAACATTAAAATATACTTATTAATTGCTAGAAGTAAAAATCATGAAAATTGTCAATCCTCTTAATTATCCTTTAGCTATTTTAGTTGCTGGTATTTGCTTAATTTTAGGGGTAAGAATTATTAAGTTACCGAGCTTGGTAATGTTACCAGTTGCAGGTGCAGTTGCTGTGGGAGGTTCTGCTTTTTTAGCGGGTAAAGAACCAGAAAAATTTAACTTAGAAAATCCTGGGCTAGAAAGAGAATTAGAGAATGCAAAACAACAGGCTGAATTACTGATTACTAAGTCGGAAAGTTTACGCTCAGAAGCTGAAAAATTATTACAAGATTCATGGCAAATGAACTTATTAACAGCCGTACAATATGCTTGCGATCGCACTTTAGAATTACCGCAAAAAATTGAGGGATTAAGTCAAAGATTACACGGCGGAGATTCTTTATTATCAGTGCAAGAATTAAAAGAACAATTATCTGAGGTACAAAGGAAAAAAAATGCTAGTTCAGGAATAGCTAAACAACAATTAGAACGACTAGAAAATAGTTTGCAAAATAATATTAATTTAGCTCAAGAAGGACAAGATGCAAGACAAGCTCAAGTATTTTCTTTAGTTAATATTATTACAGAATCGGCAGGAGTTTTACAAAATTTACAAAATCAATTAAGGACGGCTGATTTGAATAATTCTGAGCAAATTCAAGAATTACAAAACTTAAGTGAGGAGTTAAATAGTTTTCAAGATAATGTTGATTTATTAGTTTAAAATAAAAAATTAACTCTATGATGAATTAGAAGGAGTGATTGCCCATGAATTAAGCCACATAAAAAATTATGATATTCTCACTCAAACAGTAGCGGCAACCATATTTCCGCTACTATTATTCAAATGGCTTTGTCTCGCACCAGAGAATTTGCCGCCGATGAAGGGGCTGCTAAATTAACTGGAAATCCTCAAGGATTAGCTAAAGCTTTAAGCCGATTAGAAAACCAACATGGGCATCTTTCAATGGAAGAAATGCCGGCTTTTTCTGCCCTATTAATTATTAATCCTTTATCTAGTAACTTTGTTAATAATTTATTCTCAACTCATCCCCCTACTCAAAGCAGAATTGAAAATTTACAACAAACAAATATTAATCAAAATAATTCACCTATTATGAAAGCTCGTAAAAATGATCAAAAGAAAAATACTGTTATTTCAGTTTTCTTAATCGCCCTTGCATTAGGCTTAACTTATGCTCCTCTTCCGGGTGTGACTAAAACTATAACTATTGTTAGTGGTTCAGAATTAAAAGAACCTTTAAAAACAATTGAAACCAAATTTGAGGAAACTTATCCTGATATTAATTTAGAGCTCAAAATTCAAGGTTCTCAGGATATAGTAAATAATATTATTGACAAAAAAAATGATTTTACTCCTACTTTATTAATTCCTGCTAATGGTAAATTAATTAAAGAATTAGATAACCGTTTAAAAGCTCAAGGTGAAACTGAACCTTTTTATAATAATCCTCAACCTATTGCTAAAACTATTTTAGTAGGTATTGCCTGGCCTCAACGAGGAAATATTTTATTCCCACAAAATAAATTTGATTGGAGTCGATTAGAAAATGCGATGAAAAAACGTAATTGGCAGGATATTGGTGGTAAAGCTGAGTGGGGTAGTTTTGATTTTGTTACAACAGATCCTACACGCTCTAATAGTGGACAATTAACCTTAAGTTTATGGGCAAAAAATAAATTAAATACTAATAATATAACAACTAATAATTTAAACAATTCCGAAGTCGAAAAACTCTTCCAACTAATTAAAAATTCAGTTTATCAACCTCCTCGCTCCACAGACATTTTACTACAAGAATTTATCGCTAGAGGTCCTAATGATGCTGATGTGGCTATCGTTTACGAAAGTATTGCAGTATATCGTTGGTCACAGGCAAATACAACCCAAGGCAAAACCTACCAAATTTACTACCCTAATCCTACCATAGAAACTTTTCCTACGGCGGTTATTCCTAAACAAAATGTTAGTAAAGGAGATGCCAAAACTGCTCAAAAATTCATTGATTATCTTTTAGAAAATGAACAACAAATCATTTTTGCCCAATATGGTTTTCGTCCAGTAACCAACAATTTAGATTTACAAACTATTCCTAACAGCCCTTGGAGTAAGAATATTCCGGGAGTAGAAATTAATCGGAATATCCCAACAACACCATCTCCACAACCTGAAATTATCAATGAAATTCAAAAACTTTGGATTAGAGCAAATTAATTAAGATGGTAGTCGGGCATTCAGCCAACATTTAAGGTAATTTCGCTCATAATCCAGTTAAACTAAATATAATCTCAAAAATAATTATTAAGGATAGGTTAAGATTTATGAATCCTCCTGAATCCCTACAAACACAAATTCAAGTTGAAGACGATCGCACTGGTTTAAGTATAACTACACTAAAAAGAGCGATCGCAGATAATCTTTTTTATGTGCAAGGAAAATTTCCGACTATTGCTACGGGAAATGACTATTATATGGCATTGGCTTATACCGTTAGAGACAGAATGTTGCAACGGTGGTTAGTATCTTCTGAAACTTATCTTGAACAAAAAACTCGTATGGTATGTTATCTTTCTGCCGAGTTTTTATTAGGTCCCCATTTAGGGAATAATTTAATTAACCTTGGTATTTACGATCAAATTCATCAAGCGGTGGAAGAATTAGGCTTAGACTTAGATGAGTTAATTTTACAAGAAGAAGAGCCTGGTTTGGGTAACGGTGGTTTAGGCAGACTCGCCGCTTGTTACATGGATTCTCTCGCCACCCTTGAAATTCCGGCGATTGGTTACGGTATCCGTTATGAATTTGGGATTTTTGATCAAGAAATTCACGATGGTTGGCAGGTAGAAATTACCGATAAATGGTTGCGTTATGGTAATCCGTGGGAAATTGCTCGCCCTGAAATTACCTATGATGTTAAATTTGGTGGATATTTGGAACATTATACCGATGAAAATTATAACTACCGTACTAAATGGATTCCAGAATTAGTGGTAAAAGGGGTTGCTTATGATACGCCAATTTTAGGTTATCAGGTTAACACTGCTAATACCCTGCGTTTGTGGAAATCCGAAGCCCCTGAATCTTTTGACTTCCAAGCCTTTAATGTGGGTGACTATTACGGTGCGGTTGACAAAAAGGTAGTTTGTGAGAATATTAGTAAAGTTCTCTATCCTAATGATGAGCAAATCGAAGGTAAGCAATTACGTTTACAGCAACAATATTTCTTTGTTTCTTGTTCTTTACAGGATATGATTAATATTCACCTTCATCGTGGTGATAGTATTGAGATTTTCCATGAGAAATTTACGGTACAACTTAACGACACTCACCCTGCGGTTGGGGTAGCTGAATTGATGCGTTTATTATTAGATAGTCATCAGTTGTCATGGCAAAAAGCATGGCATATCACCTCTCATACCTTTGCTTATACAAATCATACCTTGTTACCTGAAGCTTTGGAAAAATGGGATT
>CAJHXH010000587.1_pt1 | contig 11512 bp, 12 predicted proteins | sample 9198571 | NCBI WGS metagenome assembly CAJHXH01 (sample SAMEA7708301, study PRJEB35096) | sediment metagenome | biome: marine neritic benthic zone biome [ENVO:01000025]; feature: sediment [ENVO:00002007]; material: shallow marine sediment [ENVO:03000034] sea grass bed [ENVO_01000059] ... | reverse complement strand
TTAAAATATCTCAGTTTTTAGGTGTTAGGTATTAGTTTTTAGGTTGTAGAGACGTAGCATGCTACGTCTGTACGAAAAAAGAAGTAAATTTGAGTCTTTGAGGCCAGAATACTATTAATTATGGTCTCAACCTTTAAAATAGCTAAAAAATATTTAACCTAATACCTAATACCTACGACCTAACACCTATTATTTAGTATTAACGTACTGGTGCAAGATGTGAGTAATAAGTATGTGGGGTTGATACTGCCCCAAATAAACAAAGATTTCCGTCATAAATCGCCACCAGAAATAATCTCTTTCCTGATATTGCACTTCCACAAAATAAATCAGTTTATCTGCTTCCCCTTCAGGAGGCATGAAAATTCCATCAAAACTCCGTGCTAATTCTTTAATTTCCCGTGACGAAAATTGGTAGCCTGATAAGGGTGGTTGATTTAATATTTCAAATAGAAGATTCGGAAAGGTGAGAAAGAGTTGATAAAAAAGGGTATCAGTTCGCATTGTTTTGTGATCATTGATGTTAATCTTCCTACTGAATTTTAGGGCAATAATCCATCTAGCTGATCCAATTCCATATTAGCCCCCAAATCAATTATTTCAATATCCCACTGTCCTCTTCTAGCCGTTTCAAAAGCGATATAACGCCCGTCAGGACTGATTCGTGGATTTCTCAGCCAACTGCGGTAACCTTGAGTAATCAACTGAGTTTGTTTAGTAGCCCGATCATACAAGAATATATCAGGTCTCCCTTGAATACTAGAAATATAAACAATGTAGCGACCAGTACGACTTAAACTAGGACTATCAGCGATCGCCGTGCCAATATTTAACCTTGGTAAAGGTACAAAAGTTTGTTGTTGTAAATCATAAAGTAAAATTTCTCTGCGTCCATTGCGATTAGAAACCATTGCCAACCAACGTCCATCACCACTTAAAGCTGGTTGCTCATCATTATATCTACTGTTTAAAGAGCCAGACACAGAAGAAATATTACCAGAATTACAACCACCTAAAATTAGACTACTAACCAGGATCGATATAGCAACAACACAGTTTTTCAAGACGATAACGAATCAAAGCAAAAATTAATAATCAAAATCAGGAGAATTAGGCTTAGGAGAGCGATCGGGTTTTTCTTCAGTTTCCGGTTCAGGATAGTCATCATTGGCTGGTTCATCGATAGGCTGATAATCAACATACTCAGTGCCTACACTAGAAAGCAAATCTTCTGGGGATTTAGGACGACGTTTTTTAGTTCTTCTGCTAGCAGGAGGTTGTCTATCTGTATTAGGTTTTCTACTACTACTGCGACGAGAGGGTTTTTGTTCATCTTCCCAATGATCTGGTGTATCTTGCCAATCATCATATCGATTTACACGAGCTGAAGAAGAGCGATGAGTTCGACTAGGAGGTTCTTGAGTGTAACCAGAGGAAGGACGACGAGAAGAGCGACGGGGGCGAGGAGTTTCATCTTCATAAACATTCCGGCGATTACTGCTTCTTTCCCTACTGCCTTCGAGACGACGACGAGGTACCTCTTCTTCCTCATAATAATCATCCTCATAACCCTCATTTTGAGCTAATTCCGCCCGATAAACTCGACTGACAGGGCGTTCATCATCAACATAACCACTATTGGGGCTACGGCGAGCTTGTTCAGTTGCTACTCCTCTTAGACGTAAACTTTCTACTGCGAAAAAGACCGCACTTCCAGCTAACAGCAATTGACTAAACTGAAGAATGGGATCTAAACGCCAGCCATGCCAAAGTAAAATACCACCACATAATAAACCAACTGCCGCAAAGAAAATATCATGATCACGAGAAATTTCTGGACGCAAAGAACGCATGAAATAAAGCCCCGCACCTGCTACCGCCAGAAAAATACCTAAAATACTCGCTGAGTTAAAACCAAAATTAACCATTATTTAAAATTTGCTTGCTCTTTTGTTTATATTCTATCGTTTTTATCTTAACCATATTTCACCGAAACACTACAGTAAATCTGTTTAGTCTGGTGGATAAAATGCCCAAATTAGTGAGCAGATTGGAGTTATCCACCTAATTAACATAAATAAATATATTGACTAACTTAAATATTAAGTGATTAGTTACTTAGCGACGAATTTTGTCTGCTTGACTAACAGCTATTAAACCGATAGTAACGGGAACGACTACGATTACCGCACCTAAAAGCAAGCTCCAGAAAAAACCAGCTAAAGAAGGAGTCATAAATTTTTTAAACCTGTTATTTACTAAAAATTATCTATCCTATTTTACTCTACAATAGAGCTTAAGTTGAAGGCAAAGAAGTTAAGTTATTTATGAACATAGCAATTATTGGTAGTATTATTCTCGGTATTCTCCTGTTAGTGATGACGCTACTGTTTCTTTTTCGGATTGTGTTGACATGGTATCCTAATCTTGATTTAACGCAGTTTCCCTATAAATTAATCTATTTACCCACGGAACCTTTTTTAGCCCCTACTCGCAAAATCGTACAACCTTTGGGCGGAATTGACATTACTCCTATAATTTGGCTTGGGATTTTTACTTTACTCCGTGAAATTTTATTAGGGCAACAAGGTATTATTACTCTTGCTTTACGTTGACCGAAAAAATAGGGGTACAAGCCTCCGGTTGGGGAAAACAATTAAATTATTTTCCTTTGTTCAAGCCTAGATCCTTCCTTCACTACTGATAGGCTTCAGGTGAAGGTTAATTGCCCATTGTCCATTGTCCATTGCCCATTGTCCATTGTCCATTGTCCATTGTCCATTGTCCATTGTTAACTGTCACTCTCAGGGAACCGAGTACGTGGGGCTTTGTGCGAAGTTAATTGTAAATCAAAGGCAAAGGGCAAAACGGAAGGAATTCAGGGAAATTTTGGTTCTGAGTTCTGATTCAATTAGATTATGCGTATTTTTTAAAAACATATTTAGAACGATAAAAGAGTGTTTATCAAGCAAATATCAAGATAATAGATAAAGTTTTCACTAGTGGCAACAATAGTTTTTTCATTGTGAGAAAAGGCTTACTATGAAGATAAAATAAGAGCAAAGTCTCATTAATAACAATTTCTTGATAATCAGTATCTCAAAGGCAAATTTAACTCATATTTTAGTTGTAAATTTTAAATTGTTAATTATTATGCCATCAATTACTGATTTAGCTTATTCAACAGATTTGACTTTAGATTAATCAACAATTATATTTGAACATAGCGGTTAATGGCTTGAATTTGCTCATCAACCAACCCCATAGAATCTGCAATGATAATGTCAAGATCATCCAATAAATTTTGGATGTAAATATATAGCAATCCTAAATAGGTTGTGTTTAAAAATTTGGTTTAAAAGGGAACAGGGAAAAGGGAACAGGGAATATTGGTAAGCCTTTCGGCTGTTTTTATTATTAATTGGTTCATGATAACTAAAATATAATTGCTATATACTGATTTGGCAAAAACAAAGTTAGAAAGTACTGACAATTAATAAGAAAAAAAAGGTTCAGTATATTCTCTTAAGTAGGTTACTCTAAATAAACAAAAGACAGTTTTACACCAAAGCTTTTGTTTTCAATGATTACAAAAATAGTTTTTAGATGTTCAATCAAGATCAAATCCGTTTAAACACCTAAGGAAAAAATGAGTTATAACTCAATTTTCTAGTGCAATTACTGATGCTTTGCCGAAAATATCAGGTTATTATAGAGTTAGAATCAAGTCATAACTAGATTTAGTTATATTTAAATTTATATCAAAAATAGCTTTAAATCACCCTCCTACCACCGTAACTATAGGAATAATGTATTTTTCGATATAAGTTTAATAGTTAATAGGAATAAAGTCAATGAATAAAAATTTCCCCTTAAAATCGTTTTTAGAGTTATTAAAACTGCATGAAGCTAGAGCTAATAATAAAGGGGTAGCTCTCTTTGCCGTTATCTGTCTGATATTAGTGGGGGCAGTAGTTGGTTCGACTCTATTAATTAACTCTTTCAAGAGTAAAGAAGATTCAGTCGCACAGGAACAAAAAAGCAAAAGTCTTTTACTAGCTGAAGCTGGAGCAAATAGGGTGATCACTTTACTCAATCAAAGTTCAGGATTAGCAGATCAACCGAATACTGAATGGCAAACTCTCACTAATTCTGGTAATTTATCTGGTAACTATCTATGTTCAGGAAAACCTGCAATTGATCGTGCTAGGAATGACTTAATCTCTAGTTTAAATTTCACATCCTTGGGAACTGGACAATATAAAATACGCAAATACGAAGTCAACAATAAACAAGCTACTCTATTGATAGATGGAAAAGAGGGAAACGATTCTTTCACAAGTATTCAATTGACACTTCCTTTAGTACCATATCCATCTTCTCTGATAGGTGATGGTTACTATTACTATTATGGAGTTTATTATCAAGGGCAAGCTCAAACACCGGGGATATGGGCAAAGCAAGAAGGTACTGTTTCCTTACCAGCGAATAGTGTCAACAGCGATATATTTTATGAATGTTTAGAACCGAACAATTCTCCATCTAGTGCCATATTTAGTCCTTTTTGGATAACCATTGCCATACCCACAAATACTGGATTTGAGACAGGGAGTACTGATTATAAAATGCCAGAGTCACCCACCGCTAAGGGAAAAAATTTGGGGTCTTGGAATTTTTCTAATTGTGTAGTTGAGTTACCAAGAGGAACAGGTAATTCCAGTACTTGTAGCGGTAATTTTACTACTAATGATTCTCCAGACAGTAAAGGTAGATACCATTATCAACTAAGTTCTATAAATATTACTGGTGGAAACTTTAAATTAAAAATTCCTGCGGACAAAAAAGTAGTTCTCCATGTTAATGGTAACATTACAGTATCAGGCAATACTCCTACTGCTGTTATTATTGGCAATAATAACGTTTCTTGTGGTAATAAATATGTTGATACAGCTTTAAATGATACCAGTATTCTAGATGGAGATTCAATTGCAGCGACTAGACTACAAATTTATGCTGATGGTAGCGTGAATATAACCAATGCAACAGTAACTGGATTAATTTATGCCCATAATAACGGGACTGTGAATATAACGGGCGGCTCAGTTCAAGGCGGAATTTGGGCTGAAAACATTACCGTAAATAATAGCTCTGGGTGTGGTGCAGGAGTTATCCAAGCGAAAGTAGATGACCAATCAATTGATCCTTCAGGCACATTAGCTGTTTGGGACGAAGTTAAAACCTTATTTGTTGGTGCACCCACAAACTGGAAAATTGTTAAATCTAACTAACACACTTTTTAAAACTCATGTATTTATAAACTGTTTATGTCTAAAACAATATTATCTAGAAAGTTTAGCAAAACTGAAGAGGGTTTAACTTTGTTAGAAGTAATAGTATCTATTATTGTTACTTTCCTCTTTTTAATGGGTACATTACAATTAGTGGTGTACGCTGCTTTAGCTCGCATCCAAGCAGAAGAACAATCAGCAGTAACCAGATGGATTAGGGAAGACTCAGATTTTCTTAAATATTTAGGCTCAGAATTGTCTTGCAATGCCGATCCTAATTATGATCAATATGCTCAAGATTTAATTAATGAGTTAAATTCAATCAATGATTCAGAATTAAATGAGTATAAACAAGACTCCCGCACTAAAAAATTGAAGCCAAATAACCCCGCAACCAGAAAATATACTTTCACCAGAGAGAAAGTAGCTAATGATAATACTCTAGAGCTAAAATACTCTGCTGATTTTCAGGGGGATACGACTGCTTGTAGCAATCCAGATTCAAATGATACAAGTACATGGAATGGATGTATTGGAGTAACTTACGTGGAGGTAGTGCCAAATGCTGCATTTGATTGTGTTCCCTCAAGTTAAATCGGAACGAGGATTTACTTTATTTGAGTTATTGGTGACTTTTATCATCGTCGGCATATTGGGGGCGGTGGCAAGTCCTAATTTAACAGGTTTACTTGCTAGAACAGAGCTTAATCAAGCTTTAAGCCAGGTGCAAGGAGCTTTACAAGAAGCCCAAAGAGAAGCCCTCAGAACCAGTACAAGTTGCGAAATAGAATTGAGAGATAAAGATGGTAATGTTCCGGCACAAGTCGTTAACCCCTCTACTGGAAATGGATGCTTAAGAAACACCAGAGAATTAGATAATGAAATCCGTTTAACCAGTAGTTATGGTGGCACTGTCACTGCCCCGGTGGTGGGTGAAATTGAATTTGGTTTTCGGGGCAATATTAACCTAAACAATTCACAAACTATTTCCATATCCCACGAAAACTATGATGCAGAAACAAAATGTTTGGTTATATCTTTTCCCTTAGCAATAGTGCGTAGCGGAATTTACAACACTAGCAATAATAAATGTGAAGGTGATTAGGAAATTGAATTAACTATGAGAAATCGACATCAACTAAAGATCCTAAAATTTAAAGTTCTCAATCAGTTTTTTTCCCTTAGCAAATCACCCAGCCAAGGATTTACTTTAACGGAACTATTACTAGCTGCTTTAATCAGTATTTTTGTCATTGGAGCGGCGGGATTTGGTTTAGTCAAAATTTTACAAACTAATAATAAAGCTGAAGAACTTAATTTAAGAAAGTTATCTCTCAATAGAGCGTTGGATTTTATCGCCTTGGAAACTCAACAAGCAAGCGCAATTGTTAATCCTAATACAATTTCTTTTTCTCCACCAGGTGGTGCAGGTAATGTGCAAAAGGTTCTCGCTCTCAGAATTCCTGATGATTCTAATGGTTCGAGCAATTCAGGGGGAGAAGTAACTCGTGAAATAGTCTATTTTCTTGCTTCTCCGCCTAGTAGTAGTGTTTGGTCTGGAGAGCGAGTTCTTTACCGTTATGGTCCTAATTTAAAAGTAGATCCTCCGTTGACCACAGAAGGATTATACAGTAATAGTAGTTCTCAAAACAAAGTTTTAATCGATTTTATTAGTGCTGAAACTCCTAATGAAAATGATAATTGTCCTTCTGGTTGGGATAGCTATCCCGCTAAAGCCGATCGCAAGGGTTTTTATGCTTGTGTGAAAGATGATGCGATCGCCTTAGTTTATCTTGAAGGAGAAAAAGATCAAGCAAATGATTATGTAAGTGTTCAATCTAATATATTTGCCAGATCAAATTAGTCCAGACCTGATATTTTAGTCTATTTTTTTTTACCACTTAAACTTTAAATGAACTATCCAGAACCAATAAATCAAAAAACCAGATCAATTCCTTTAAGATCAGCTTTTTGGAATGAGAAAGGTATGACTAAACCGCTCAATCAAGAAAAAAGATTTTCCCAATTATCTTTAGATTTATCTGTTTCCCTGATTATTCCTGTTTACAATGGAGGCAAAAATTTTCGTCGTTGCTTAACAAGCATAGCTAAAGTCTATCCTCAGCCGGATGAAGTTATTGTTGCAGATGATGGGGGTAAAGATCATTCATGGATTTTAGCCCAGGAATTTGGATTTAAGGTTCGTCGGCTTCCTGAATGTAAAGGTCCTGCTGCAGCACGTAATGAAGGAGCAAAAATCGCTACAGGAGATATTCTATTCTTTGTGGATGCAGATGTAGAAATCCGTCCCGATACCATACATAAAGTGATTAAAACTTTTGCCAGAGAACCAGATTTAGCAGCTTTGATTGGTTCTTATGATGATCAGCCATCCGCTAACAATTTTCTCTCTCAGTATAAAAATCTTTTTCATCATTACACTCATCAACATGGCTGTGATGATGCTTCTACTTTTTGGGGGGCTTGCGGTGCCATTCGTCGGCATATTTTTGTAGAAATGACTGGTTTTGATCAATGTTATGTTACTCCCTGTATTGAAGATATTGAGTTAGGGTATCGCCTCAAAGCCGCAGGATATAGAATTAAGCTTTGTAAAAATATTCAAGTTAAGCATCTGAAACGATGGAATGTTATCTCTCTTTTGCGAGCGGACTTTTTTTTCCGTGCACTTCCTTGGACTGCCTTAATTTTAAATCAAAATAAAATGGTTAATGACCTTAATATTAACTGGACTAATCGGTTAAGTGTCATGTTATTATACGGACTGTTAACAACTTTATTCTTGATTTATTGGTTTCCTGAGTTCGGGTTCTTAGGAATAAATTTAGGGTTGGCACTTTTATATATCAATCGACAAGTTTATTTATTTTTTCTTGATAAACGAGGATTATTATTTGCTCTACAAGTAATTCCTTGGCATTGGTTATATTATTTTTATAGTGGATTAGCATTTATGGTTGGAATGTTTAGGTATCATTTTGTCTTTTTATTTGAGTAAAATATATTTGATTTTAAATTATTTGCTATTGAGGTATTGAGCTGAATATGTTTCAAATTGTTTTAATAAATTGATGGCGATGGAAATGAATGTTGGCTAAATTTATCCCGTTCAAATCACCCTCTGAACGCTTACGAAAAAACCTTTTGCCTTTTGCCTTTTGCCTTTTGCCTTTTTTAAACTTTTATCAACAATTAGTTAATGATTTATCTTTAATTGTTTGTAGTTTTTTTTCTTGCCATGCTTCATATATAAGAAAAAATAGAGCAATAGTCCAAATAACTGTTTGTATAGTTTCATACCAAATATTCCAAGGATAGGGTAAAACATATATGCCCCCCGGTGCTAGTCCAAAAAGTAAAATCAGACAGAATAAAAAACCTGTTATCCAAACTTTTAAAGTTGAAGAACTTTTTTTACAAATACGATATAGGCAAATCATAGGTAATAAGATTAATAAATCATCATACCAACCGTGGTAAGTCCAAAAACGAGCCACAAAACCCATAACACCCAAGAGTATCCATATATCTACTTTGCGATAAAAATAAGTCCATAAACCTGAAATACCTAACACTAATAAAGAGATAAACATATTAGCAGCGTAAAAATTCAGTTTCAATAACCAAATCGATATACCACTAGATTCACTAACAGAAGTTTGAGCCTTAGACAATAAACTGGATAAATTACTAGTTCCATAAGTTTTAGCACCGTATTCCACACCTTCTTGTCCTCTTTTTAGCCACTCTTGCATGAGAGAAATAGGACTATCATCTTGAAATGAACAAGCAATTAGAGTTAATAAAATATAGCCGAAAACAACTAATAAAGCTGGTCGTAACTTACGGGGAACAAAAAGAACTATCCAAAAAAAAGGAGCAGAAACGGTGGGTTTGACAAGAGCAAATAAAAACAGAAAAACACCAATAATTTCATTTTGCCATTGAAGACGTTTTTCCGCCAGCAGTAATATTCCCACTATTAAACAAGGTAAGACATGAATGATAAGCTGACCATTACCTATAGTTGCGCCTGTAGCATAGGTTGATAACGGAATTAGCAAAATAAAATACTTTTCTAAAGAGTTACTTGCACCACTTTCTCGTATGCTTAATTTGATTAACCACACTAACCAGATAATTATGGTTGCGGCAAAAAAATAGCGTGTGGGTATTTCTCCTAACCAACCGACAAAAGGCCATAACATGATAAAACTTGCGGGGGGATAAACCGCACTTCCTGTTTTTTCATATATTGGCACTCCAGCAAACCACCATTTCACATTACGATGACGTTGGGTTAAATCAATAGCTCCTTCTGGGTAGGGCTGAAACAAAAGTTGCCAAAATTGATAACCTAACCAGATAACAGTAATCACAACCATTAAGATAATGGCAAAACAGATTATTTTTCTCGAATTTAGTTTCCAGAAATTATTAACTGAGGCTAATTTTTTTTGTAACTCCTGATTGTTAATCATTTGACTATCGCTCAAAAATCTGATTCAATTATATATATTTTGAAACTGGCATGATCAAAAACTTTTTAACGTTGGGTGGCATTATAAAAAGCTTTTATAATACTATGCCATGCTAACTTAGGTTTGAGATTTGCATCTAAAGGTAAAGGACGAATATATGTGCCATCTTTACGGGGACGAAATTCAGATAACCAAGTATAGCGATCGCTTAAACCCCAAGTAATTACGGCAATGACATTAGGTTCATCAAGGGCGACATCTAAAAACGAGGAATAAATATCAGCCACAAGTTGATCTCGTGTTCCATAAAAAAAAGCCAATCCCATATCTGAAACATCCATTTCTGTAATCATAATCTTAAGTCCTAAACTAGCAACATCAGCCAAGAATTGCCTGAACTTTTTGGCATTAAAATAGGCATTATTTGAGATTAAATGTGCTTGAATACCCAAAGCATGGATAGGTGTGCCTTTTGCTTTTAACCACTCTAACAGTTTCAACACTTTTTTTTGTTTTTCTTGATGAGGAGGTATATCATAGACAAGATCATGGTCATTATAAACTAACAATGCTTGAGGATCTGCTTCAGATGCCACTCGAAATGCGAGATCGATATAATCTTTTCCTAGCAAATATAACCAATGGCTATGTCTCAAGCCACCTTTATTTCCATCTGGAAGATAAATAGCTTCATTGACTACATCCCAAGAATGAATCAATCCCTTATATCTTCCTACCACAGTTTCGATATGATTAATTAAAACAGATTCGCCTTTTTTCCGATTAACTATTTCTTTTATCCATCTAGGAGTAGAGTCGTGCCAAATTAAAGTATGTCCGCGCATTAGCAAATTATTTTTTTGAGTAAATTCAACTAAAAAATCTGCATCTTTAAAATTGAAACGGTCTGGATTAGGGTGAACCCGATGCCATTTTAGTTCATTCTCAGGGGTCAAGATAGCACATTCAGAGACAAATTTCTGGGCAAATTCTTTATCTTCTAATAAGTATGAGGCTTGAACAGAAGAGCCATAAATTAAACCCTTAGCTCTTGCCTGAGATTTTAACGAAGGTTTCGGGTAAAATTGGCTTAAGATTTTTGTTGTACCGAAAGTTGATAGTCCTAAATAGATAAAGTTTCTTCGTTTCATACCAGTAGAATATTAATCATAATTTTTCAGGAAGATAAAAGTATTGTAACATACTATATGTACTTGCAGGTTCATTAATTAATTATTCATTTTTTATTGTACATTGCTCTGTCTTTTATGGCTTTGAGAATAATAAAGATAATGCTCAATTAGTTATTTATTAGCTTATTCAAATAGTTATTTAACCAGGCGATCGCCGTTAAATTAATTTTAAAAGTATTTCTGTATCTTGATAAATACTCTTTAATTATTATAAGGGATTCAAGAGATAAAGGTAAGGATAGAATTAAGAGAGATTAAACTAAATAAATAAAATTTTATTAATTTTTGTAAATTTTTCGGCACAATAAACTCGAATATAGGTTAGAATGTCATGGTGAAAACTACTATTATCGTGAGCATTCAGCCCAAATGCCTTCAGCTTTAAGGTTTTCACTCATCTACGAACAAAATTGTTTGATTCGGCGTTGGATTTTCGGTTATTTGCTGATTACTGATTGTTGATACCTGAATCCTTACTATCATCATCTATTTATGTTAAAACAACTATATTTTCGCAAATTGCACCGTA
>CAJHXH010000799.1_pt1 | contig 11536 bp, 7 predicted proteins | sample 9198571 | NCBI WGS metagenome assembly CAJHXH01 (sample SAMEA7708301, study PRJEB35096) | sediment metagenome | biome: marine neritic benthic zone biome [ENVO:01000025]; feature: sediment [ENVO:00002007]; material: shallow marine sediment [ENVO:03000034] sea grass bed [ENVO_01000059] ... | reverse complement strand
AGGTGTTAGGTATTAGGTATTAGGTGTTAGGTGAAAATAAAAGCACAAAATCAAAAAAATTAATTTTTGTATCTCTATAATCTTTGTAAGACAAACTTCATAGCTATTATTTTAGATCATTTAACCACACTTACTCTGAAAGAGCCAGAAATTATTAGCGATCGCTCCATCTGGAGCACGAGGAATTTTTGACCATTGAAACACTGCAATGTCAGGAAAAATAGAACGCTAACCAAAAGTACAACGCAATTGAGTAAAAGCTCTTGCCAAATGATTTTTTTCAAAAGTATAGTTAATCAAAGAAGCTAACTCAACTTGAATTGTGCTATGTTTTCCTTTAGGTATTGGTTTTGGAATTATTTTTCCATCAATATATTCACTAGCAGGTTTTGTTTCAGATAATTGTAAAAATTCTTTTAGAGTTAATGGTTTTGTCAGAGTTTGAATCATAGTTTTAAACTTGCTTTAGCTGAGATCTTGTCTTGCACCAACCCTTACAATCGCCAAGAAATAAATTTCATGGCTAAAAGCGAAAGTCATCTAAAGATGACTAAAAACCTTGTTTTGCGGTTGTGTTGAGTCCATTTTAATGGACTCGATGCTCTTAGCCTTGAACTTAAGTTCAAGGTGCGTTTTGAATCAGATGCTTATTTTTGGCTTTTTCAATCCAACTATCAAATAACTCTTGATTTTTCTCAACCCATTCTTGAGCATGACGCTTAATATCTTCTGGTTTATTTTCTCCTTCTTTAATGCGTAAACTTTCGGCATTAATATCTTTAACAGGAATTTGTACTAATTCAAACCAACGTTTTGCGATCGGGTTAGCTTCTAAAAATTTCTTGTTACCGACAATGCTTTGTTGAGTTTTGGGAAAACCACGATTTTTTCCGTTGACAGAAGTATCATCTTCGGTAAAATTACCCATTTTTTTCGGTAAAGAAGTAAAAGGAACTTCTAACCAAACGACATCTTCATCTGGTTTTAATATTGCACCAACCCAGTGAGGATTATAGGCATAAAAAATTATTGATTGTCCTTGTTTATAACGAGTGATGCTATCAGCAAGTAATGGAGTATATTGTCCTCGATCGTGTTCAACAGTGTTTTGAAGTTGATAAGCTTCAATATGATGATCTATAACTAATTCACAAGCCCAACCGGCATTACATCCTACTAAATTTGCTTTTCCATTTCCATCTGAATCAAAGAGTTTCGCAATTTTTGGATCTTTTAATTGTTCGATGCTAGTAATCTTATACTTATCTGCGGTTTTTTTATCTATTTGATATCCTTGTACACCATCGGGTGTAATCATCCCAACTCCCTCTAATTTTTCTTCTCCACCAGCATTTTTAAAGAATAATGTATGTCCTGGAGTATAATAAACAACGCTATAGTCCAAATCCCCATTAGCTACAGAAATATAAATTGCAGGGTAATCAATTTCTTTTGGTCGTTCCACTTTATAACCCAATTTTTCTAATCCGATTTTGACAATTTCGGTTTGGAAATGTTCTTCAATCCAGTTACTGTGGGCAGTACGCAAAGTAACTTTTTGATTTGATTCGGTTGTATTTTCTGGTGATTGAGATCCTTGTTGACAAGCAGTTAAACAGGCAAAAGAAAGGATTAGGATTGTTTTTAAGGCAAATTTGGAGAATGTTTTAATAATCATTGTTTGGTAATAGTGCTTATTCTATGATAACTTTAGTACGAAATATTTATAAATATCAAAAGAAGATGAATAAATTAACATCAGATATATTACCCCGTTTAGATAATTGTGATCAGCAAACCATTAAACAATATTTTATTAATTCATGGCAATTAGAAGAAACCTTACTCAAAACTATTACAAAAGAAGAAACCTTTTATCAACAATCTGATGCCCTTAGAAATCCTCTCATTTTTTATCTAGGGCATTCGGCTGTTTTTTATATTAATAAACTAATTGCAGTGGGTTTATTCGAAAAAAGAATCAATTCTAATTATGAAATTCTCTTTGAAATTGGAGTTGATCCTAATACACCTGAAGAATTGAATGCAGTAATTAAAGATATTCAATGGCCAAAAATTGAAGATGTTTGGCAATATAGACAGCAAGTTTACGAAATAATTTTAGACTTAATTAATACTATTGAGCTTAATTTACCTATTAATCAAAGTCATCCTCTTTGGGCTTTAATGATGGGTATTGAGCATAGTCGGGTTCATTTTGAAACTTCATCTGTTTTATGGCGACAATTACCGACAACAGCTTTAAAATCCCCTCAAAACTGGCAATATGCCCCTTCTAATGGTGCAATATTAAACAATCCGATGATCGAAATGACGGGAGGAAAAGTTCAATTTGGCAAATCTCAAGACTTTCCAGCTTTTGGTTGGGATAGTGAATATGGACATCGTGAAGTTGAAGTTAAACCTTTTTTAGCCAGTAAATACCTGATTACCAATGGAGAATTTCTGGAATTTATCGAGGCTGGAGGCTATGAAAATAAAGATTTATGGGATGATGAAGCGTGGCAATGGAAAACAGAATATAATATTAAACACCCTAAATTTTGGCTAAAAAATGCACAAAAATATCAATATAGAGCAATGTTTGATGTGATTGATTTGCCCTTAGATTACCCCGTTGAAGTGAATCATTATGAAGCAATGGCATATTGTCGTTGGAAAGGGGAAGAATATCGTCTTATGAGTGAGGAGGAATGGAATTTAGCATTAGCTTCTGAAAATAAGAACTTATCAGGTTATCAAGAGGATATTTCCCCAATTAATAACTTTAATCTTAATTTACAATGGGGATCACCAACTCCTGTTAATTTTTATGAAGAGAAACAAAATGGCTCAAAATTATGTGATTTAAGAGGAAATGTGTGGCAATGGCTACAAGATGATTTTAACTCTCTAGATGGCTTTAAGCCCCATTTTCTTTATGAAGAGCAATCTGCACCTTTTTTCGATTCAGACCATAAAATGATGTTAGGAGGTTCATGGGCAAGTAATGGTTCTATGACATCTAAATTTTATCGTAACTGGTTTCGTCCTCATTTTTACCAACACGCAGGTTTTAGAATTGCACAAAACTTGGGTGATTGATGGAAAAGAATATACCAACTTTTAGAGAATTCTCCACTTTTTAAGGGGAGTTAGGAGGGATCAAAATGATCTCTTAATATTTTTCAAACATTCTCTCTTAAGTTAAATTTTATTTATGAAGTTGAAATAATTATTTAGCGATTTGTTGCTATAATTTTAGAAGAATGCAAAATATTAATTAAAGGAAATTATTATATGATGAAACCTAATCCAATTCCACCTAAACCCGGACAAGAATCAGTTTGGGATTATCCTCGTCCAGCTATATTAGAAGACACGAATAAACATTTAAAAGTTATTTTTAATGGTATTATTTTAGCAGAAACAAACAAAGGAAAAAGGGTATTAGAAACCAGTCATCCACCAGGTTATTATATACCACCTGAAAATGTTAAACAAGAGTATTTAATTCAAAATACCAAAAAAACTTTTTGTGAGTGGAAAGGTTGGGCTTGTTATTATGATATTTCCATCGGCAATAAATATGTAAAAAATGCAGTATGGCAATATTTGAATCCTACTTCTAGTTTTCTCCCTCTTAAAGGATACTATAGTTTTTATGCAAGTTTAATGGATGCTTGTTATGTTAATGATGAGCTAGTTAAACCTCAAGTAGGGGATTTTTATGGTGGATGGATTACGAATGATATTGTTGGGCCATTTAAAGGTGAACCTGGTACAAAATGGTGGTAAAATAGTTAAATAAAATTGGTTCTTCTTTATGTTTTTTATATCCGAAAATAACTTGGCGGTTGCTATCTAATATTTTAAATTAATTAAACTATTTCTAATTCTAATGAAAAATTTAACTTTTTATGATTATCACCCAACCTTTCTTAATTTTCGTGAGGAAGTTTTTAAAGGTTTATCTTTACCTCAAAAAAAGTTTCCACCTCAATTTTTTTATCATGATCAAAAAGGCTCAGATTTATTTAATCAGATTTGTGAATTAGATGAATATTATGTTACCCGTACAGAAGTTAAAATTTTAAAAGATAATATTGAGGAAATTTCTCAAGTTATTGGTGAAAATACTTTATTGATTGAATATGGGAGTGGCAGTGTCGAAAAGGCTTATTTACTTCTTGATTCTCTGAAATATCCTTATGGTTATATGCCTATTGATATTGCCAAAATTCACTTACTAGATTATACCAAAATTACAGCACAAAAATATCCTCACTTAAAAATAATTGCTGTTATTGCCGATTATACTAACAATATAGAACTTCCTACAGAAGTTAAAAATATTGACAATAAAGTGATATTTTTTGCAGGTAGTACTATTGGAAATTTAGAAGATAAAGAGGCGATCGCCTTACTGAAACAATCCGCTCATTTACTAGAAGGAGAAGGAGGTTTATTAATAGGAGTAGATCTAAAAAAAGATCCTAATATTTTACATTCTGCTTATAATGATAAAAAAGGAATTACTGCTAAATTTAATCTTCATGTGTTAGAAAATATTAATCACGAATTAAACGCTAATTTTCCTCTCAATACCTTTGCTCATTACGCTTTTTATAATCCCTATTATGGCAGAATTGAAATGCACCTGATGAGTAAAATTTCACAAGAGATAAAAGTAGAAAATCAATCTTTTCATTTTCAAGCAGGAGAAACAATTCACACTGAAAATTCTCATAAATATAGCCAAGAAGATTTTGAAAAATTAGCACAAGAAGGAGGCTTTAAGATTCAAAAAACATGGATTGATGATCAAAAACTTTTTGCTTTATATTATCTAACTATTCATGGTTAATTCTTACTAATTAATAAATTAGGATCAAGCCTTATGGTTAACTTTGTTATGCAAATGCAGTACAAGTGATAAAATTTTAACAGCATAATCAAAGTTTCAACTTATCTAGCATAATAGATCTGGTAGAACCAAATTATAAAATACTTAAATTATAAATTTAATTCACTATTTTATGATTTTTGTCTTTCTATCTTTTCTACTTTTTGTTTTAATAGATTTAGTTGTTCCTGTAAATCAAGACGATCTGACTCAGTATTAATACTATAACCAATCAGTTGATCTAAAATTGTCTGTTGACGTTCAGAATTTTTAGCGAGATCTCCATAGCGTTCAATTAATTCCTGTAAAATATTTTGTTGATTTTCAATATTTTGGGCAAATTGTTCTTGAGTTTGTGCAAGTTGTTCTTGACTTCGTGCAAATTGTTCTTGACTTCGTGCAAATTGTTCTTGACTTCGTGCAAGTTGTTCTTGACTTCGTGCAAATTGTTCTTGACGCTGTGCAAGTTGTTCTTGACTTCGTGCAAATTGTTCTTGTCTTTGTGCTAAGTCTCCTACAGTGGCTTGTTGTTTTATTTGAGTTTCCTGTAAATCTCTTTGTACAGAAAGCATCTCTTGAATTATTTTGTGCATTTCTTCATAACTCATTGATTTATCTCCCTTTTTATGCTTTTATTTATCACTGTATTGGAATATTATAACAAAGAAAATTAAACGATGTTTTCTTAATAATTGATAATTGATAATTGATAATTTATAATTGATAATTTATATCTTGAATAAAAGCACTAACATAATCATCAACAGGTTGGGTTACAATTTCCTTTGGTGTTCCAACTTGAACAATTTTACCATCTTTCATCATGGCGATGCGATCGCCTATTTTTAAGGCTTCATAAATATCATGGCTAATAAAAACAATGGTTTTATGAAGTTCTTTTTGCAAACGGAGTAATTCTTGTTGCATTTCCCGTCGAATGATAGGATCAAGAGCACTAAAAGGTTCATCCATGAGTAAAATTTCTGCATCTGTGGCTAAGGCACGGGCTAAACCAACTCGTTGTTGCATTCCACCACTCAAAGAAGAAGGTAAATAATCGGCCCATTTTTCTAAACCCACCCTTTCTAAGGTTTCTATCCCTTTCTGACGGCGTTTAACTTTCTCAATTCCTCGCATTTTCAGCCCATATTCTACATTTTCAACCACAGTTTTATGGGGAAACAATCCAAATTGCTGAAAAACCATTGATATTTTAGTTAACCGAATCTCTCGCATTCTTTTCTCATCGACATGAGCAATATCTTCACCATCAACGTAAATATGCCCACTGGTAGGGTTAATCAAACGGTTAATACAGCGAACTAGAGTTGATTTTCCTGAACCAGATAAACCCATAATTACAAATAATTCTCCTTGATTAATTTTCAGAGAAATATCTGCAATACTAACCACCTGATTCGTTAACTCTAAAATGTGATCTCTAGTTTTACCTTCTCTAAATAACTGTAGTCCAGTACGAGGTTGATCTCCATAAATTTTAATCAGATTTTCAAGACAAATCTTAGGTTCGGAATTTTTCATTGTTTTTTTTTTCACCTCTAAAGAGGTGGGCTTGAATCCTCTATTTTATCTGATCAAACTATGATAGGAGATGATTGTTCAACTAATTTTTTAATTGCCTGTAAAAATTTTTGCTCAATATAAGGCTTGGTAAAGTAAGCATTAGCTCCTAGATGAGTAGCCAGTTTCTGATGTTTCTCATTACTGCGTGAGGTAAGCATGGCAACAGGAATATTCGTTAATTCAGGATAACGACGACGTTGCCCTAAAAATTCAAAGCCATTCATGTTGGGCATTTCAATATCACAAATTACTAAACTTATGTTAGAGCTTTGTTGTAGTTGATCAAGGGCTTCTTTGCCGTCTTTAGCCTGCATCACTCGATAACCCGCTTTTTCTAAAGATAGTGCTAATGTTCTTCTCATCGCCGCACTGTCATCAACCACCAGAATCGTCGAGACTTGGAAAACACCAGTAGTTTTATCCCAGTCAGTTCCTTGATTACGGGCGATCAGGCTTTGCCTGCCACTTTCAGTGATCGAGCGTAGCTCGCCGCTTTCAGCGATCAGGCTTTGCCTGCCACTTTCAGTGATCGCAGTAAGGTTTAAACTAGCACCGGGTTGAGTAGCGGCAAAGAAATTTTCCAGGAGAATAGCAGTGTTAATGACAGGGATTAAAGTTCCATCACCGAGGATTGTACAACCATAGGTATAACTGGGGGCAGTTAAAGCACTCCCGAATGGTTTAATAACTAATTCTTGTTCACTGACTAAAGTATCAACTTCAATGGCAAATAATTCTTGTCCTTGGCGTATCAATAATAGAGGACTATTCCAATCTTCAGGAGTGGGTAAGACGTCCAGAGCTTGAGTCGTGCTACTATGATCAGCAAGATAACAGCGGTATTCCAGTAAATCATTAAGGGGATAAATGGGAATGACTTTATTTTCAAAGTGTAAGAAACGTTTGTTGCCCGAAGTTTTTAATTGAGGGGCTTCTGGTACAATAATTTCTTCGATGTTATCTGAAGGTAAAGCATAGAAATGAGAATCAGTAGATAATACCAACAGTTTATCAATACTTAGAGTTAAAGGTAGTTTCATGGTGAAAGTTGTCCCTACATTGGGTTCAGAATCAACGGAAATAGTACCTTTAAGCGATCGCAATTGAGAACGGACAATATCTAAACCAACACCACGCCCAGAAATTTCCGTGACAGTAGAAGTGGTAGAAAAACCGGGTTCAAAAATTAAATCAAATAAATTATTTTTGGTAGCTACCGCTAATTGTTCAGGGGTTAACAGATTTCTGTTGACAGCTTTTTGTCCAATTTTATTTAAGTCTAAACCTCCGCCATCGTCTCGCACTTCAATAATGGTTTGGTTGCCTTGGTGATAAGCTCTGACTTCAATTTGTCCTGTTTCTGATTTACCTCTTTTTTTCCTCATTTGGGGGGTTTCAATCCCATGATCAAAACTATTGCGAATCAAATGTAAAAGAGGATCATATAATTTTTCTAATGCCGCTTTATCTACCAATACATTAGTCCCATTTAGTTTTAAGTTAACTTTTTTATGGTATTTAACGGATAAATCGCGCAACACACGAGGAAAACGGTTTAAAACTTCTCCTAGAGGCAACATTCTTGCCCACATAAGTTCATCACGCATCCGATTGAGCATTTGACGTTGATCTTCTACTGTCTGCCCTGAGGCCTTTGCATATAAGGCAATATCATCTACAGACTCTTCTAGCTGAATCATTTGTTCAATTAAGTCCTGAACCACATAATACATATTGTCATAACGATCCATTTCTAAAGAATCAAAGGCAGAACTAATATTAACCTCACCATCTTCACTAATATTTAAAGGGAAAGAATTAGAAGTATTAGCACTCCTTGCTCTGTATTTGTCAGGGGTAATTAGCATTTTATCGGACAAATCTCGCAAATTATGCGCCATTTGTTGGAAATTAGCAAAACGATCTAGTAATTCTTTAACGGATTGCTGTAATCTTTCGTTTTGTAGGGATAAACCATTACGGTTAATCGACAACTCACCGATAAGATTGTTCATTCTCTCTAGTCGTTCTAAATCAACCCTCACAGTTAAATTGCTTTTAGCAACGGTGGTACTGGATTTATCTTGTGATTTAAGAGTTTGTCTGATTTGTGGTTTACGGGGATTGACTTTAATATCGGATTCTTTACTCAATCCGGGTAAGTTTTGATAAACATCATTAATAGATTTAATGGCTTGCTCTAAATTCGCAGGGGCTGGCAATTCTGGTTCAACGGGGGTAGATGGTATTGAGGTGATAGTTTGTTTACTAACAGGAGTTACGCCACTAGCCGTCTCAGATTTTTCGGCGGATTTGACGGGCTGAACTTCTGGTGGTTGTTGCTGTTTAGCTGTAGTTTTTGTCTCAATATTAACATTAGCTTCTGAAGTAATTGGTGCAACAGTTTCCCTTTCTGGAGTAATTGGTGGGGTAAGTTGCTCTTGATTTTCAGCTAAACTTTGACGATTCTCTACTAATTCTTCAGTTTCCACAGTTGGAGATTTCGGTTCACTATCTGTTATCTGGTGGGTTAAAGATTCTGGCTGAAATTGAGGTGGTGAGTCACCGAATACTTCTTCTAATCCAGGAATAGTGTCAATGGAATCTAATTCTTGTTGGGCAGATTCTTCAATGGAAGTAAACGTTAATTCTTTATCTCCAAACACATCTTCTAAACTAGGATTAGTTTCACTGTCGGTGGCTTTGCTGATGATTTCATCTGGTTCTAAAGCTGTAAAATCAGGAGTACTAAAGACTTCATCAATGGAAGGAAGGGTAGTATTTTTATCATCTTCAAGGGCAATTTGAGAGGATTTGGCTAAGAGGTTAATCTCTTCGGTGCTAAATTCCGAGGCAAAAATTTCTTCTAGTTCGGGAATATCAGAAATTTGATCCTCTTTTTCTATTTCTTGATAAATTTCAGCTATTTTCTCTTCATCTAATTCAACCCCAAATACTTCATTAATTGAGGCTGATTCTATTTCTCCTGTTTCTTCTTCTTCCTCACTAGGAGTAAAAATTTGTTCACTGGTTGTCACTACATTGCCAAACACCTCACTTAAAGATGGTGAATCTTGATTGGTTTCATCATCATCTTCATCGATAAAGAAAATATCTTCATTTAATTCCTCTGGAAGTATAATCTCCTCCGATTCCTTCTCTTGAGTAAAGGCGAGTAATTCGGCACTGGGTTTTCCCCCTCTGGTGCGATCGCCTTTTAACACTAAATCACGGGCATTCTCCGCGTCTCGGATAATTATTTGGGTGATTTCCAAGGCTTTTTCTGGATTTTGATTAACGGCACTTAAACCCTGTTGGGAAATTTCGGCAAAACCTGGCAGATTAAGCATTTCCCCAAAACCGGTAAATACTTCCAAGGTAGCCCGCAATTCCCCGGCGATAGGTTTATCTTCGGGATGATTAACTACATTTTTGAGTCGATCTAATTCTTCGGCTACATCTACCTCGAACATTGATTGCACCATATCTACCCCCAAATCACTAGAAGAGGGGATATAGTTATCAGCACGTTGTAAAGCATCTCCTAGTTTGCCTTCAATTTTTGTCCAGACATCGTTGGCAGAAGAAAGGGCGTCGGCAGGTTGATAACTACCTGTTTCAATTTGAGCCATTAAGGGATTACGTAGGCAATCAAATCCTTCCAGTAACCATGTTTCTAGCTCAGTATCGATAATAATAGTCTCATCATAGAGAGCTTTGAAAATATCTTCTAATTTGTGGGCAATAGTTTTAATCGCTTCTAAACCAACACTTGCCGCCCCGCCTTTGATTGAATGTGCAGCCCTCATAATTTCATGGATTTTGGCCGTCTCACGCTCTTCTCTGAGGGTTAACAATCCTGTTTCAATCATATTTAATAATTCTGGGGCTTCTTCCACAAAGAAACTGTATGCTTGATCGCTTGTATCAATGGGAGCTTCTGTGTAGGTTTCATACTCTAATTCGGGGGCAGGAGTTTCCGACTCAGAAGTAGTTTTACCAGCAAGAGCTAATAATTCAGGGCTAGGAGTACCACCAGAAGTACGATCTCCATTTAAAACTTGCTCTTGGGCTAATTCTAAGTCAGAAATCAAGGTTTGGGCAATTTCCCTTAGTTGTTGAGGATTAGCGGTTAAGGCTTCTGTGCCAGTTTGACAAATTTCGATAAAACCTGGTAAAGCAAGCATTTCGCCAAAGCCAGTAAATATTTCCATTTGCATGGTTATGGTATCTTGCAATTCTGCCTCGTTGCCTGATTCTAAACTTGCTTTAATAGTATTAATTCCTTCAGCAACATCAACTTCAAAAATTGAGGTAGCAATATCAATACCTAAGTCACTAGAAAAAGGTAAAATTTCGGTGGCTTTAGTGATTTCTTCGCCATATTTAGCCTCAAATTCTGCCCACATGGCATTAGCTTGATCTAATAATGGTTTTTCGTCTATTAACTGGTTATTAATCCTAGCAGTTAAGGGTTCTCGTAATAGTTGATAAAGTTCTCTAAGATAGGTTTTTAACTCTTCATCAAGGATAATACTCTCATTAAATAGGGCTTTTAAACTTTTTTCTACTCGCAAAGCAATATTGCCTAAATCTTCTAAGCCAGCACTTCTTGCCCCTCCTTTAAGAGAGTGGGCGGCACGGGCAACTTCATTAATCTCATTGATATTCCGGTTAGCAAAAACTGGTTCTAAACCTTCGTCAATCAGGGCAATTAAATCGACTGCTTCTTCAATAAAAAATTGATAAGATTGTCGCTGTAACTCAGTTTGTTGATTCGATTCGGGTGATATTGCTTCATTTTCAGCTACTTCTGAAGCAACAATTCCCTGATCAGCATTTTCTTCTAATTCAAAACTAGCTAATTCATCGACTAAAAAGCCTAAATGGGGTAATTCTTCCTTATTGCTCGAATTTAGCTCTATTTCTTCATTATTACCCTTAATTGATTCTTCACCCTCCTCCTGCCAATTATCAATTAAATCTTCAAAACTAGGAATATATTCCTCTGATTCGGGAGTTAATGGTGCTGATTCGTTTATTTCT
>CAJHXH010000164.1_pt1 | contig 11574 bp, 8 predicted proteins | sample 9198571 | NCBI WGS metagenome assembly CAJHXH01 (sample SAMEA7708301, study PRJEB35096) | sediment metagenome | biome: marine neritic benthic zone biome [ENVO:01000025]; feature: sediment [ENVO:00002007]; material: shallow marine sediment [ENVO:03000034] sea grass bed [ENVO_01000059] ... | reverse complement strand
GGCATCTTGCCTGTAAACTTGCCGTGGTATAGGCATCTTGCCTGTAAACTTGCCGTGGTATAGGCATCTTGCCTGTAAACTTGCCGTGGTATAGGCATCTTGCCTGTAAACTTGCCGTGGTACAGGCATCTTGCCTGTAAACTTGCGCTGCGCAATTCATTGCAAGGCGAGGCATTGTAATAACTTTACCCATTAAGTTGACACCAGTGTTAGGCAACCAGTAATTAACAACTTTTACCATTCAATTTTAAATTAGCCGTAACCCACCAACATTGTTATGTTTGATCTGGTGTTAAGATTTACTTTATAAATCAGCTCTTAGGCTTCATTTTATTGATAAATTAAATATCTTTAGTAGCTTCATCAAAAATAAATTTTAATGCTCCAAATAATAGACTTAATTCAGTAACCTTAAAACTTTCAATATTTTTCGTAAAAACTGTAGTCATTAATTTTCCAAATTCCCATAATTTAGCATCAGTTACAATTCCATAAACAGTAAATTCTTGATTTTTATTAATGTTTTTAGCCGCAATAAGTTCAGCAATACATTGTGCCCAACCCTGTTCAAAATCATTTTTTTTCGCTTCAGCAATAATTAATAAAGGGGTTTCTAACATAGTTTTTCCTAGTTGAGATTTTTGGGAAATGATGTAATCAGGCGTTCCAGTTAATTTATCATTATAAGTAAGATTTTTTTGCACCCAAAAAGAAGTTTTTTCATAATAATTTTTATAAATTTCTCTTAAAATAGGAAAAATAATAATTTCACATCTAGCGGCTTCGGAAGCATATATATCCAGATTTCTTTGATTAAATTCTAATTCTTCAACAAAATTGGGAGAAAGTTCATATTCTTTAAAAAAAACAAAATTATCTTCTTCATATTTAATTTGATATTCAGCTTGAACTTGGGATATTGTTTTATAGTCACTAAATGCCATATCTTAGTTCCTTCATTTATAATTAGTTACTGAAAGGTTGATTCAAGCCATTTGATCACATCATTTCCTAAATTAACATTATTTAAACGATCGATTTCTCGGATTCCTGTGGGGCTGGTAACATTCACTTCTGTTAGATAACCACCAATTACATCAATCCCTACAAACACTAAACCATCTTCAATTAACGTTGGTGCAACAATAGCACAAATTTCTAAATCTCGATCGGTAATTTCGGTTGCGGCGACTCTACCACCCACTGCCATATTGCCTCTAAATTCTTTACCTGTAGGGATGCGATTAACTGCCCCCATTGGTTTGCCATTCAATAAAATAATCCGTTTATCTCCTTCTTTCGCAGCTGGCAAATATTCCTGTATCATTACTGGTTCTTGTCCTTGTTTTGTGCTAATTTCAATTAAAGAATTAAAATTGCGATCGCCTGACTGTAAAAATAAAATTCCTTCACCAGCTTTACCACCTAAAGGTTTAATTACCCCTGCCCCTTTTTCTTCGATAAAATCAGCAATCACCGATTTGCTTTGGGTAACAATAGTATCGGGAATAACCTCTGGAAACTTTAAAGCATAAATTTTTTCGTTTGCATTTCTAATTCCTTGAGGTGAATTAATTACTCTAGTTTGACGGGTATCAATAAAATCTAAAATGTAGGTAGCATAAAGATAGTTTATAGTAACAGGAGGATCTTGACGAATAAAAACCCCTTGAAAAAAGTCTAGGGGTAATAGTGCTGACTGTTGAATACTATACCAATCTGTTTCTGCTTGCCAATGCCCATCAACTAATTGTACTGGCTTTAAAGTGATTGACTGTACATCAGCGTAGGCTTTCCCCTTGATGATGCTGAGTTGAGATGGCTGGGTAATCCAAACTTCATGCCCTAAAATTTGAGAGGCTTCCATCATTGCCACACTACTATCATGGGTAGGATCTAAATTAGCGATCGGATCTATAATGAAGGCAAATTTCATGGTGAATTAATCATTTAAAAATTAGAAAAAATTAATTGTCAACTATCAATAGTCATATTCAGAAATAGAGGGTAGAGACGTTGGATGCAAAGCCTCTACAGGGATTCTATACTATTTGGATACATCTAATAAACCAATCTACTGATTAAGCAGTAGCATATAGAAGATTATCTAATTTTCCTTCACTTTCTAAACTATAAAGATCATCACAACCACCAATATGTTGATCATTAATGAAAATTTGTGGTAGGCTGGTACGCCCATTGGCACGTTGACTCATTTCCTGACGGGCTTGGTTATCGCCATCAATGCAATACTCTATAAATTCAATTTGCTTTTGATTTAATAAACTTTTCGCACGGAGACAAAAAGGGCAAGTACTCCAAGTATATATTTCTACTTTAGTGGACATAAGACTTAATATTTATTTACATTTCCTAATCTAACTTAACATTTTAGCCGATCTTTAAGATGTATTCTTAATTTAAGATGGAGAAGGTGCGTTACTTAATCGTATTATAATTTAGTGCCAAAGCACGCTTTGTCAACTTAATGGGTAAAGTTTATGACAATGCCTCGCCTTGCAATGAATTGACAAGGCTAATAGTAACCGTTCATTAAAATGAACTAAATACTTTAAATCTAGTTTAATTTATTAAACGATACTTATTAGCCTTGAATGTAAGTAAATTCAAGGTGGGTTATGAAACCTGTTTAGCGGAGATAGTTTGAGCTTAAGTTGACACGAATGAATAACCCCATCGCCCCTACATTACTCATTATTTAAAACCCAACTAAAAGTCTTCCCAACTAAAATTTCGTTCACCCATCATGCACAGGGAAAAATCTGTGCGGTATCAGGGGTAATTTCCAATTTAACTCTCGTGCCTACTGGTAACTGCGTAGTCAGATGAGTGCGGGCGTGGAGTCTTTTGCCTGAGTTGGTTTCTAAACAGTAACGATATTCTCTACCTAAAAATTCTCTTTCTTGTATGACTGTAACAGCTTGCTCATCAGCCGATAGGGTAATATCTTCTTGACGGAACATAATTTCCCCTGAATTGTAGGGAAAAGCCTTATTAATATTCCATTTACCTAACTCGGTACACCATAAATCGCCATCTTTTGTCGCTTGCAAGAAATTTGCCTGAGTCACAAATTCGGCTACAAATTTTGATTGGGGTTGAGTATAAATTTCCTCTGGAGTGCCAATCTGCTCTAATTTTCCTTGTTGCATCACGCCAATTTTGTCAGCGATCGCCATAGCTTCTTCTTGATCATGAGTGACAAAAATAGCGGCGGTATTGCTACGTTTAAGAATCGTTCTAATTTCGTGGCGTAATCTTTCTCTTACTTGTACATCTAAATTACTTAAAGGCTCATCTAATAAGATTAATTCTGGTTGGGGGGCTATTGCTCTAGCTAAGGCAATTCTCTGTTGTTGCCCTCCTGATAATTGATGGGGATAACGTTTTTCTAAACCACTTAAACCGACTAAATCTAGAACTTCTCTTACTCGTTGCTTAATTTGTAAGCGAGTTGGGCGGGGTTTTTTCGTTTTTAAGCCAAAGGCAATATTTTCAGCTACAGTTAGATGGGGAAAAAGTGCGTAATCTTGGAATACCATTCCTGTATGTCTTTTTTCTGGTTCAAGCCAATGTCCTTCCCCTGCTACAATTTTTCCTGCTAATTCGACTTTGCCCTGAGATGGTTGTTCAAAACCAGCAATTATTCGCAATAAAGTTGTTTTACCACATCCCGAAGGTCCTAGCAAACCTAATAATTCTCCTTGGTCTAAAGTAAAATTGACTTGGTTAACTGCGGCTACTTGATTAGAATTAAATTGTTTACTAATTCCTTCTACTCGAAGAATGGGAGACTGTTGCATCACTAAATTGTATCTGTTTATTCTTAAAAAATTTTGAAAAAAGAGCTATTAAATAAAAAATTTTCTCAATAGTATTTAATATAACATGAGAATCTGAAATTATGAACCTTTTTTTCATTAACCCAGTCTAAAAAGACGAATAGCCAAGACTGAAACAAACAAGATGAATGTGTTAGCGGATCATGGGGACATGACTAATTCAGAGTTGGTGCAACAATGCCAACGGGGAAAGACTGATTCTTTCCGTTTACTTTACCAACGTTATCAACCAAAAGTAAAAGCCACTATTTATCAGTTATGTGGTAGTGAATTACTGGATGATTTAATTCAAGAAGTGTTCCTCAAAGCATGGAAATCCCTGCCTCAGTTAAGAGACGCTAATTATTTTTCTACTTGGTTGTATCGTATTTGTTGGAACGTGGCTTGCGATCGCCGTCGGCAATTAGCTCGTCTGCGGGAAGCAAATCAGTCCATGAAGCATGATTCAGCCCAAAACAATCACGATCAGCAAACTGATTGGTTAACCTTACATTATCAACAATTGGTGCAGAAAGGATTGCAACATCTCAGTTTAGAACATCGTGCTGTGATTGTTTTGCATGACTTAGAAGATGTACCGCAAAAAGAGATTGCTCAAATTCTCTCAATTCCAGTCGGCACAGTAAAATCTAGATTATTTAATGCTCGTAAAAGTATGCGTAAATTTCTCGAACAACAAGGAGTTAAGCTATGAAACAAGTCAAGCGGACAACTCACAAAGAAGATCCCGAATTAGTTACTTTTTTAAAGACTTACCACCCTATCACTCCTTCAGAATCTCGACTTAGTGAAGATAATCTGATGCAGGCAATTACTCAAGAGAAGCAAACATCAAATTTTCGTTCACATCAACGGGGTTGGTTATTCCCGAGTGCGGTAATTACGCTATTAGCTTTAATGATATCGGGTAATGCCATGAGAGGGAAATTAATGCCCCGAATTGCTCAAGAGATGAAGGATTTAGAAACCTTTATGGTGAACAGTTGGAATGGCTCAATGGCTCAAAATGATGAGTCGGAATTATATTTTGTCACTCTGGAAAGTGAATTTTAGCTGATTAATTGTCACCAAAAAATAGAGGTACAAGCCTCTGGTTTCAAGGGGATAAAAACAAATATTTTCTGAATTTCCAAGCTACCGACAAAGGTTGGTAGTAACTGGTAACTGGTAACTGGTAACTGAAACTACATAAACATTTAAGGAGGAAAACCAATGACTAAACTTAATTTTAAAATCTTAGCTATTTTATGGGGGATAGTAAGTGTGGCATTTAGCACAAATGCGATCGAGAGTAGCTCGCAGCTTTCATCGATCCCCCTCGAATTACCCTTCGTATCTAGTAAACAACCAGAAACGATGGAATTAGCTCAAGCTAAACCATTAGGAGATGAAACAGATGATCTTTCTCGCCGTCGATTTTGGCAAAAACTAAACTTAACCAGCGAACAACAACAACAAATGCAAGTGGTTAAACAAAAATATAAACCAGAAATGTCAAGTCTTCGAGGACAAATTCAGGCAGAAAGAGAAAAATTAGCCACCATGATGCAAGGAAATCAATCAGATAGCAGTTTACGAGCTCAACATCAGAAAATTGTTAATTTAGATCAACAAATTCACAATCTCAGGTTTGAAAGTATGTTAGAAATGCGATCGGTCCTAAATACTCAACAAAGACAAGAATTTGCTGAAATGATGGGCAACAGACGAGCTAATCATAGAAGAGGGAATCCCTAACTTTACAAAAATTAAAAAATGTCTTAATATTAATCCAAAATGGGTTAAGATTCTTAACATAGAAAATTTTAAAATAGCTTAAGAAAAATATAAAGGAGGAAATTTTATGGCATTAGTTCCTATGAGATTGTTGTTAGATCACGCAGCAGAAAACGGGTATGGAATTCCTGCATTTAACGTTAACAATTTAGAGCAAATTCTCGCTATCATGGATGCGGCGAACGAAACCGATAGCCCTGTTATCTTACAGGCTTCTCGTGGTGCTCGTAAATATGCTGGTGAAAACTTCCTCCGTCACTTAATCTTAGGGGCGGTAGAAACTTATCCTCATATCCCCATTGCCATGCACCAAGATCACGGTAACAGCCCTGCGACTTGCTATTCTGCTATTCGTAATGGTTTTACCAGTGTAATGATGGATGGTTCTTTGGAAGAAGATGCTAAAACTCCTGCTAGTTTTGACTACAACGCCAGCGTTACCGCAGAAGTAGTAAAAGTTGCCCACTCTGTTGGTGCTAGTGTTGAAGGTGAATTAGGCTGTTTAGGTTCTTTAGAAACTGGTAAAGGTGATAAAGAAGATGGTCACGGTTTTGAAGGTACTCTTTCTAAAGAGCAATTATTAACTGATCCTACTGAAGCTGTCGAATTTGTAGAACGTACTCAAGTTGATGCTTTAGCAGTTGCGATCGGAACTAGCCACGGTGCTTATAAATTCAGCCGTAAACCTACTGGTGAAATTTTAGCCATTAGCCGTATTGAAGAAATTCACGCTAATTTACCTAATACTCATTTAGTAATGCACGGTTCTTCTTCTGTACCTCAAGAATGGTTAGACATGATTAACCAATACGGTGGTCAAATTCCTGAAACCTACGGTGTACCTGTAGGAGAAATCCAAAAAGGAATTAAGAGCGGTGTTCGCAAAGTAAATATTGACACTGACAACCGTTTAGCTATTACTGCGGCTATTCGTGAAGCGGCGGCTAAAGATCCTTCTAACTTCGATCCTCGTCACTTTATGAAACCTTCCATGAAGTACATGAAACAAGTTTGTGCCGATCGCTATCAACAATTCTGGACTGCTGGTAATGCAAGTAAAATCAAGCAAGTAGGTCTTGATGAGTATGCCGCTAAATATGCTAAAGGTGAATTAAGTGCTACTACGAAAAAAGCTGTGGCTGTATAGTGGCAAGTTAAATTAAATTAAATTAAAATAGCTAAGGGGTGAGTTATGCTTGCCCCTTATTAGATCTGGTTGAAAAAGTCCATTGGTTGATGATGGCTAAGTAATAAGTAATGTAGGGGTTTAATACTATTCACGCTTTGTCAATAATCGCTAGAAATAATTAACTGTTTGGATTTCCATACCCACCTTGAATTAAAATTCAAAATAACAGATGACGTTCAATAAATTGAACTGGGAAATATCAAACATTAGTTCATTTTAATGAACGATTCCTATTAGCCAAGAGAATTGCTTTGTGGTACAGGCATCTTGCCTGTAAACTTGCCTCGCAACGCGAATGAATACTATTAAGCCCCGACTAAGTAATAAGTTAAGATTTCATAATGATCTCAGGTTTTGATAGCAAAATGTTTTTTTATGTTTAACATGAACATAAGCGATCGTCTCTCAGGATATTCTATTTTAGAACAACTGTACTCTGGCTTTCATAGCTTAGTTTATCGGGGAATCAGAGACTGCGATCGCCTTCAAGTTATCATCAAAGTCCTGAGCAATCCCTTTCCCCACTTCAACGAATTGGTGCAGTTCCGTAACCAGTATGTAACTGCCAAAAACCTTGACCATCCGAATATTGTTAAACCTCTAGCCCTAGAACCCTACCAGAATGGCTATGCCTTAATGATGGAAGACATTGGCGGTATTTCTCTAAGGCAGTATCTTCAAGTAGAGTCATTGTCTTTAGAAGAGACATTAGCGATCGCTGTGCAAATGGCAGAAGTCCTGCATTATCTATCTCAGCATCGAGTGGTGCATAAGGACATTAACCCCGCCAACATTCTGATTGAGCCAAAGAGTAAACAAATTAAGCTGATTGACTTTAGCCTAGCCTCATTATTGCCCAAAGAATTCTCAGAAATCCAGACTCTGAATTTATTGGAAGGGGCACCAGCTTATATAGCTCCAGAACAAACGGGAAGGATGAATAGAGGTATTGATTATCGTACCGATTTCTATGGCTTAGGGGTAACTCTGTATGAGCTACTGACTGGAGAATTACCTTTCCCATCGGACAATTTATTAGAACTGATGTATTGTCATATAGCCAAGCCTCCAGTGTCGCCTCATCAACTAAATTCCACTATTCCCCCAGTAATATCTGCGATCGTCCTGAAGTTAATGGCAAAAAATGCCGAAGACCGCTATCAAAGTGCCTTGGCACTCAAGTATGACCTAGAAAAGTGTTTGAGTCAAAAGCAGGAAACTGGTAAAATGGTTGAGTTTGAGGTGGGACAACGGGATCTGAGCGATCGCTTTCTAATTTCCGAAAAACTTTACGGTAGAGAAGAGGAAGTTCAAACATTGCTCGATGCCTTTGAGAGGGTTGCCAACCCCCCTGAATCTCCCCTTGGTAAGGGGGGACATAGGGGGATCGAATTGATGCTTGTAGCAGGGTTTTCGGGTATCGGTAAAACCGCAGTAGTCAATGAAGTCCACAAGCCGATTGTAAAACAAAAGGGTTATTTCATTAAAGGAAAGTTTGACCAATTTAATCGTAACATTCCCTTTTCTGGTCTGGTTCAAGCCCTTCGGGATTTAATGAGGCAACTAATGAGTGAAAGCGATGCTCAACTGCAAAGCTGGAAGTCAAAAATTATGGCAGCCCTAGGGGAAAATGGTCAAGTCATCATTAATGTGATTCCCGAACTAGAGCAGATTATTGGAGTTCAACCTACTGTACTAGAGCTATCTGATACAGCCGCCCAGAATCGATTTAACTTGCTATTTCAAAAATTCATTGAGGTATTTACGACTCCAGAACATCCGTTGGTGATGTTTTTGGATGACTTACAGTGGGTAGATTCAGCTTCACTAAACTTGATCAATTTGTTGATGACGGATTCAGAAATAGGCTATCTGTTGCTGATGGGAGCATACCGTGACAACGAAGTTTCACCAGCACATCCCCTGATATTGGCGCTAGATGGCCTGGTTAAAACAGGAGCAACTGTTAATACCCTTACCCTGTACCCTTTGAGCCAGATTAGCTTAAATCATCTGGTGGCAGATACCCTCCATTGTACTGAGCCATTAGCCCAACCCCTGACAGAGTTGATTTATCAGAAAACCCAAGGGAACCCGTTTTTTGCCACGCAGTTTCTCAAGGCATTACATCAGGATGGGCTAATTGAGTTTGATTGGCAAATGGGACATTGGCAGTGCGATCTTGTGCGGGTGAGGGATTCAGCCCTGACGGATGATGTGGTGGAGTTTATGGCGTGGCAGTTGCAAAAACTGTCGGCATCCACCCAAGGGATTCTCAAACTGGCAGCTTGTATTGGCAATCAATTTGATTTGGAAACCCTTGCGATCGTCTCTGAGCAATCGGAAACAGAAACGGCAACCATTTTGTGGCCAGCCCTACAACAGGGTTTAATTCTACCTCAGAGTCAAATCTATAAGTTCTATGTGGATAGGGAAAAGCAGGAGTCAGAGTCAGATATGCAGGTGGTGAATTACCGATTTCTGCACGATCGGGTACAGCAAGCGGCCTATTCTCTAATTCCAAAAGCACAAAAAGAAAGCACCCATTACCATATCGGACAACTTCTCTTACAAAAGATACCCCCAGCAACCCAAGAAGATCGTATTTTTGAATTAGTCAGTCAATTAAACTATGGAACGGCTTTAATTACCGAACAAAAAGAACGAGATGATTTAGCCCAACTGAATCTCATTGCTTGTCGTAAAGCCAGGGCTGTTACTGCCTATAAAGCAGGGCGTGAATATGCTAGTACGGGATTGTCTTTGCTAGGGGAAAAGCCTTGGCAGAGGCAGTATGAAATGAGTCTGGCGTTCCATGACTTAGCGGCGGAATTAGCTTCGCTGTGTGGTAATTTTGAAGTGATGGAACAGTTCATCGAGACAGTCATCGCACAGGCACAGGCTTTATTAGATCAACTCAATGTTTACCGCGTCAGGATTCTCGCTAATTTCTCTCAGAATAAACTGAGGGAAGCCATTGTCATCGCTCAACAATTCCTCCAACAGTTGGGGATTACTTTGACTGAAACACCTACCCAGAAAGATATTCAAGAGAGTATTGGCGAGATTAAAGAACTGATAAAAGACAAGGAAATTGAAGACTTGGTTGATTTGCCGATCATGATGGATGGCGAAAAAATTGCCATTATTCAGATTGCCAACAGCATCATCCCCATCGCTTATATGTCTGGTTCTCCCTTGTTTCCGTTACTGGTTTCCTTATCCGTCAAGCTATCGATCCAATCTGGCAACACATCTATTTCAGCCTTTGCTTATGCTTGCTATGGCATAATTACCTGTAATCTTTTACAAGATGTGGATGCAGGAGTAAAGTTTGGTTTGTTGGCACTCCAGGTGATCGCCAAACTAGATGCTAAAGCGTCTAAACCAGAGGTATTGAGTGTGGTGGGATTCTTCATCTTACACCGTAAATCTCACCTTAAAGAAACTCTGCTACTTCTACAACAGGGTTATCCCATTGCCCTAGAAGTTGGAAATCATGAAATGGCAGGATATATTGCCCACGAATTATGTATTCATTCTTTTTGGTGTAGTCAATCCTTAGTCACCTTGGAGCAAGAAAGCCGTGCTTATTGTAAAGCGTTAATTCACTTGAATCAATTAACAATTGTGAACTGGTGTCGAATCTCTTGGCAAGTCAATTTAAATTTATTGGGTTTTGAGAAACATCCTGATATTTTATCAGGTGAAGCTCTTCAAGAATCGGAATTCCTAGCCCAGTTAAAGTCGGCAAATGATCGTTTTGGTTTATATTTCTTCCATTTGCATAAATTAATGCTTTGCTACCTATTTGGCAAAATTGAATCTGCTCAAAACCATGCTATTGAAATCGGGCATTATTTAATGGCTGGTACTGGAACTATTGGTGAACCTGTATTCTATTTCTATGATTCATTGACTTCTCTAGCAACTTTAAACTCCTCCTCCTCGGAAGCATCAGAACTCTTTTCACAGGTGGAACAAAACCAAACTAAGTTACAGGAATACTGGGCAGACTATGCCCCCATGAATCACCAACATAAAGTTGATTTGGTGGAAGCCGAAAAATGTCGAGTGTTAGGACAAAAAGCAGAAGCCATTGAGCTATATGATCAAGCTATTTCTGGAGCTAAGGAAAACGGCTACATTCAAGAAGAAGCCTTAGCTAACGAACTGGCTGCCAAGTTCTACCTTGATTGGGGCAAAGAAAAAGTCGCCGCAGGGTACATGCAGGATGCCTACTACAGCTATAGCCTTTGGGGAGCTAAAGCCAAAACCGATCACTTAGAAAAACTTTATCCCAATTTACTTCAACCAATTCTACAACAGCCAGAGCAAAACCGAAATCTAATCGAAACTCTAGTCAATACTGCCACTGTCAATTCCTCAATTGATCCCTCCGCCAAAACCACTCCATCTTCTAGCGCCAGCATCAATAATACTATAGACTTGGCGGCTGTCCTCAAAGCTTGTCAAGTACTTTCGCGCATCATTCAACTCGATGAGCTACTGCACCAACTCACACAAATTATTCTGCAAAATTCAGGAGGCGATCGCTGTGCCTTAATCCTCATCTCACCAGATCAAGTGGCTGAGGTTTTCACTATTGCTACACCAGAAAAGATCGATCTCTGTTCAGAACCATTAGAGAATTATCCTAATCTACCTGTTAAGCTTATTCAGTATGTCAAAAACACCCAAGATGTTGTGCTCATTGATGATCTTCAAACTGATTTACCGATTATT
>CAJHXH010000854.1_pt1 | contig 11576 bp, 12 predicted proteins | sample 9198571 | NCBI WGS metagenome assembly CAJHXH01 (sample SAMEA7708301, study PRJEB35096) | sediment metagenome | biome: marine neritic benthic zone biome [ENVO:01000025]; feature: sediment [ENVO:00002007]; material: shallow marine sediment [ENVO:03000034] sea grass bed [ENVO_01000059] ... | reverse complement strand
GGGGTTGCCATATCCCCTTGGGGGGATTATAGGGGGGTTGCCTTTTGCCTTACAATAATTTCGCACAAAGCTCACGTGCTTCAGCCGTGGGATGTAGTGCGATCGCCAAATGGCAGCGTGAGTTAAATCAGTTAGTTTTTTGGTTGGCGATATATTTTTTGATAGTTTCCGAGGACATATTGCCTGCCGTACCGCAGTAATAACTCCTTGTCCAAAGTGAAGGTAGTTTGAGTTTAGTAACACTAGAGAGTGATAGTAATAATGCTTCAACTTCTGAAGGTAAAACTTTAGTCATGTGGTATAAAGCGAGCCACAATAGTATTTACATTATGTGGGATACAGCGAGTCACAATAGTATTTATAACCTGCAGTACAAGTGTTAGACAATAGTATTTATAGATCGAAGTTACGGCTTTAGATGACATCGAAAGCTGGTATAAAATCAGTACCAGGAGCATCCGCTACAATAGCAATCACACCGCCGGCTAGAGGGGATATTATTATTACATCATCAACACCACCAGCACCAACACCAGGGACGGCAATGTCTATATAGCTATAGGCACTAAAATGTTGGGTCAGGTCTACTTTATCCCCTTCAATCCATTCGAAGTCGTTAATGAGAGCAAAGTCAGGTCCAATGTAATCGGCATCAAAGACTTCAAACTCATCTGCTCCAGTCCCGCCAACTAGAGTGTCTAAGCCCCCTTCGCCGTTCAGAAGATCATCACCACTTCCACCAGAAAGATAGTCATCACCAGTCCAACCTAAGAGATTATCGTTACCCTTTTCCCCAAAGAGATGATCATCACCACTTCCACCATCAAGATAGTCATCACCAGTCCAACCTAAGAGATTATCGTCACCCTTTTCCCCAAAGAGATGATCATTACCAGTCCAACCATCAAGATAGTCATTACCAGTCCAACCTAAGAGAGTATCCTTACCAGATCCCCCAGAGAGATCATCATTACCAGTCCAACCATCAAGATTGTCATTACCAGTCCAACCTAAGAGAGTATCCTTACCAGATCCCCCAAAGAGATCATCATCACAATCCAAACCATTAAGATAATCGTTGCCACCGAGACCATGAATAGTATCGTTATCAAATCCCCCAAAGAGAATATCATTACCAGGCCCACCAATTATAAAATCGCCGTCTTTGCAGTATATGAGAGTATTCTTTAAGAGAAGATTGTCTTCGAAAGTGTCATTGTTTACTTTTCGATTGATGCCTTTGACAGTCTGATTGTCTGGGTTTAGAGAGATGTCTATGGAAGTATTACGGGGCATTTTTCGATTGATGCCTTCGACAATATCATTGTATGAGTTTCCATAGATCTCTCCGAGAGGCTGATTGTCTCGGTTTAGAGAGATGTCTTCGAAAGTGTCATTGTTTACTTTTCGAGACATGTTTTTGACAATCTGATTCTTTGAGTCTCGAGAGGTTTCTCTGAGAATCTCACGGGCTGGGTCTCGAGACATGTCTTTGACAATCTGATTGTCTGGGTCTCGAGGGATGCCTCTGATACTATCATTGTCTGAGTCTCCAGGGATGTCTTTGACAATCTGATTGTCTGGCTTTCGAGAGACGTCTCTCATACTATCATTGTCTGGGTTTCGAGGCACATAATCGTCAAAGTTGCGAAAACGATCAGTATCTGAGAAATCCGAAACGGAAGTGTCAATTCTATTAATCATAGTTTGTCCCTCCTAATTTCAATTAAATATTTGTTTCATTTACTGAGATCTTCCACCAGTACAAAAATACTTATTAGCCGAAAGTTTGAGAATCAATTTTAGCGTTGTTAAAGTAAATTCTTTCTTCTTAATCCTGACTCCTGACTCCTGACTCCTCCCTTCACAAGACAGTTATAGAGAAGGTGCAAGATCTGAGATTTAGTTATTGGGTTAGAGTTTTTTCTTTTATCTACTTCGCCTCACGTATCTATTATAACATTTTAGTTTAGATATTTATGCGGTCGTGGGTAGTGCATCAAGCATTTGTGAGAAGTTAAGAACAGATGCTATTTGTCAAGTACTTGTTTATAAATCTTCATAAAAGGCTCAATGTCTTGCCATTATTGCGTCTGATGATTTGGCTATACTAAAGTCACTTAAGAGACAACTGTAAATTATTTATTTTGTACAGGATAGCGATCTCATTATTTAATTGAAGACCCCAAAATAACAAAATTGCCAAAAGCCATAATTAGCAAGGATTATAGCCTAATATTAATTTTTATTAAGATATCCTTGACAAATTACACATTAGCTTAACATTTGTTCGTTCCAATAGAATCATAGGGCTACGTAACAATCAGTAAGTGTTGAAACAAATCTATCCCAGCACTTATATTGATTTTTTCAAAATCATAATACAAAAGCCCAATAATAGCAAACTACAAAGACAGTTAGCTCAGCTAATTGATTAAGTAAATTTTTTGATGTTTATCGCATAAATTATATATTTTATTATGAGTACACTATCTTTTGATATTTCCACTTACACAGGAGATTCTGCTGATGCAAGGATTACTTTGACCGAGTTTGGGAATGGCACTATCCAAGTCAATGTTGAGGTGATTAACGGCACAATTGCTGATTTGCGGGGTTTCTTTTTCAACATTTCCGATGAATCCCCCTTTCGGCAACCAACTTAAAGTGGGACAAACGGTCAAAAATAGGAGACAGGAGACAGAACCACCGAGCCAGGAGAGAAGAATTTGGCTATAAGTTTAATCCCATAGCCAGTAAGGAGTTAGCTATTTATCATTCGCCCTTTCTGACTCCTTACTCCTGACTCCTCTCCCTAACCAAGCTGTCCCGTCTTAAGTTGATAGCCGTTTGAGTAGTTGTGGGTATTCTTTTCTTAGAGTGATATCGACAAAATTTGTCAAATTATTAAACAAGCTTTACGAGGTTAAATATTGATGATGGATATTGCAGTTATTATTCCCATGTACAATGGAGCTAAATGGATTAGTTCTACAATTGAATCTGTTTTAGGACAAAGTTGCCTTCCTTCAGAAATTATTGTTGTTGATAACAATTCAACTGATTCTTCTGTTGAAATTGTGGGTTCTTTTCCAGGCATTAAAATAATTAATAATCCTATCCAAGGACCTAACTTCTCCCGTCAATGTGGATTTAAAGCAAGTAAAGCTAATTTGATTGCCTATCTTGATCAAGACGATATTTGGCATCCTGACCATTTAAAATACCTCTCTCGTCTTCTCGAACAATATCCAGATTATCCTGCTGCGGTAGCTTCTATTTTGTTATTTAGCTCCAGTAAGAATCTTCGTTTTCCCCTTCCTACTCTTGAGGGATTCGATTATAATCCTTGGTCTATTTTTCCTGCCAATCGGATTGTAACACCATCTAGCCTAATGATTCGCAGGATAGCTTTAGAATCTATCGGGGGTTGGCCAACTCAGTTTGATTTTTGTGGGGATGTTTATACTTGGTTAAGATTGAGTGTGAATCATCCTTTCATTCACAATAAAGGGATTACAGTCGGATATCGACGGCACAATAATTCTCAAAGTGCTTCCTCACTTACTAGCAATACTAAGAAATGTTTTAATTCTTTCTTTACTGTTTTGGAAGATGCATTTACTTATTATCCTGTTGTTTCTGAGCAAGATTATTTCAAATTCAAAAGAAGGCTTGCCGCAGTTTCAGCGATGTCCGGTATTTTATCAAATGTAATCAATTTTGATCGCTCACAATTATCCCAGTCAATTACTCTTTTTGAAGAGCATTTATCTGAAGAAAGTAAGTTGTTTGTTGGCGACATATGTTCAACATTAGTTTGGTTTTTATATTACCATTTAGTCAGTCAACCCTTCTTGTTAAGCCGTCTTTTTGAATGTTGGCCACAAGAAGCTAGTGAAAGCCTCCAAGCTTTCCGATCACTAACCATACACAGTGGCATTTTACCCAAACGTTTGTTATCTGAACCCTTTAATAGGCAATTATGGATAAAAATACTACAAGAATTAGATCAGAAGCTCAAAAAAGTTCTACTTTATAGTTAGTAAATTCTTCATTTAGACAGTATGAATTTAATTCAAAGAATCTATAATAAAGTCTCATCTCGTTTTAAAATTCTACCTTATAGAATCTTGCGTTTGTTAGATCAACTTAAGAATCGTTTGTTTTTTCAACACAATCCTCCCCCATTCGTTGTTAATAAACTTCGAGAGATGGGCTGTGATTCAACTTGCCACATGAATCGAACTTTATTAGAGCATTTTCAAGGAACTTATCAGTTATTAAAAAAATGGGGTAATAGTGAATCTATTTGTTTAGCGGGTATTTGTCATGCAATTTATGGGACAGAAACCTTTCATCCTGCTTTGATTCCCTTAGAAAAAAGACAAGAGATGGGCTTGTTGATTGGAGATGAAGCAGAAAAATTAGTTTATTACTATTCAATTATCACAAGAAAACATTTTGTCGAAAATTTAAGTAATATTAATAATTTTAGCATCAAATCTCGTTTAGATAGAAAAATAATACCCATTACAGAGTTAGAATTTAGGCACTTAATAGAAATATTTTTAGCGGATCGTTTGGAACAGATATTATCTTTAAACTATCCTTATCGCTATCAATATAAAGCATTTTTTTTAGAATCAAAATCTTGTTTAAGTCAGCGAGGATTTCAAGAATTTTTAATTGCTTATAACTTAAAAGATTAGAAATAGAAAATTTTGGATGCTTAATTTTTTCAAATTAATTAATCACTTCCTTAAAAACAGCAGGAACACCAGAAACAACGGTTTGAGGAGGAACATCTTTCAACACAACCGCACCAGGTTCAATCCTAGCATAATTTCCAATAGAAACATCTTCTATAATAGTTGCCCCCATACCAATAATTGCCCCTTCTCCAACTCTAATATGACCCGCTAATTTAGCTCCTGATTGAACAATTACATGATTTTCTAAAACCGTATCATGACCGAAAATCACCCCCTGACCAACAAAACAATTCTCTCCTATCACCACACTAGAAGCAATAATTACTCCCGCCGAAATAACTGAACCTGGGGATAAATGTGCGGTTAAGGAAATAATCGCATTAGGATGAATTAACGGATCAAATGAAATTCCTATTTTATCTCTAAATTGTTGATCTAAAATTATTGCCTTCTTGCCCACTAATCCACAGAGATAAACTTCATCTGGTTCAGGAATAAATGTTACTAATGATTCAACAGGAACAGATAAATAAGCTTGACTCAGTTGAACCATTTGGAAATTCTGACAAACAATTTTTTTTAAACGATTACCTTGAGCAGAGATAATATCAAGAAGACTGTTGAGGGAATCATCACATCCTAATATTACATAGTTTTTCATGGTGACAAATTTTTGTAAAGACTAACAAAAGCAGATAATCTGCCTGAAACCGTTTCTAAATCAAGCACTTTATGAGGATCAATATCTTCCACACCATGAAGGCTAGAACCATCATAAATCACAATATCTCCAGGAGAAATATAGTCATCAATGATGATACGCTTTCCCTGATGTTCAATAAAGCCTCCTCCGCTTTCAAAGTCTTCTCCTTTTTGACTTAAGATAGCAAATACCTGATAGTAATTTAATTGTGCTTGCTTGGCAACAGCCGCTTGAGTTCTATCTTTATGGCCTTGAATGAATCCACCTCCCACGGGATATTGATGAATTCTAGCCGCCGTCCAAAGTCCCTCTTCAATAGTGTCACTGGCAAAACTAATTGGTTTACCCATTAGCTTATTTCTCACAGCAATCAATTGCCTAAAAATATCGTGCATCTGATAGATGTTTTTTTCCCATAAAGGATTAAAAAATACTCGTAAAAGTCTTCCGTATGAACCGACATGATGTTTTCCCCGCGCACAACCAATGGATAATTTTTGAAAATTCTGTTTAACATCATTGGGAGATTCTCCAATAGTGGGATGATCATTAACTTTGGAAAATTTCTGACTCAGGGTAATTTTCGCTTGTCGAACTCTTGAGGGTGAAAGTAATCCTCGAAGACAAACAAATTTATCTGACGCTAAGGATAAAAGAATTTCTTCATAAGCAATCTCTTCAAGGTTATTACAAGTAAAGAGGTTATTTTCAAAGTATTTTTCGGGAACAAATACTACAGTCATAGTTAGATTATTTTATGTACATTAATTTTCTTGATAACGGCTGGTATTCCGGCAACTAATGTATTAGAAGGGACATCTTCAACAACGGTAGCACCTGCAGCAACTATCGAATAGTCATGAACTAATAACCCATTTAATATAACAGAACCAATGCCTAATATAACCCCCGTTCCGATTAATGTATTTTGACCAACTATTGTTCCAGGAGCTAATGAGGCAAAACGTTCTATTATTGTATTACAATTTATATTGACACCTTTATTGATGAAGGTATGCTCTTTAAGTTGAACCCCTGAAGCAATTATTGCTCCAGCTTGGATGATTGAACCAGGAGAGATGTGAGCATTAGGAGCAATTATCACACTGGGATGGATTAACGGAGTAAACTGAATACCAAAGTTTTGAGTAAGATATTCGACGAATTTTAACATCTTAAATCCAGTAAATCCAATAATGTACTTTTCATCTTGTTGAGGTTCAAAATTATCTAAGCTTTCAACGGAAATAGAATACATCTGATTGACATTATTTTGATTAAACTTAATATCTTGAAGTCTTTCTAATCTCTGCTTTAGAGAAGGACGACCTTTATAAAAAGGCTCTGCAATATTTTGAACAATTTTTGTTAAAATTCCGTTGTTCACGTGAATCATTTCGATTAAATCTCCTATGATCTGACTATGACCCAGCATCACATACTTTTTCCTATCCATAAATCCTGACTATTTGTTTAATTACAACTAGAGAACACCACTGGGCAAGTTAACATACAAGTAATATACTGAAAGCCTATATTTTCGTTCAGATATGTCCAATGTATCATCGCTAAATCCCTTATTAGATAGGAATTTCAAAATAACTTGCCCAGTTGTGTATAGATTCAATCTTTCCTTCACCAGCCAATTGCTTAAAACCTACCTCTGTTAGTGGGCCACTAATACTCCTTTTTCCGACTGAATCGGCAAAGTATCAATAATATTTTCTTCGGCACAATATTTTAAATCATCAACTAAATTTAATCTTAATAGTCTCTGTCCATGACTAGCTAAACTAAACATTTTTACCAGATTCTTTTGCCATTGACGATATAAAGCGATCGCCGAAATTACCTCATCATTGCCGATGGATTCTTCTGTTTCTAAATCTACTAATTCATAAGCGATCGCACCTGCACACACAGTATCTTCAAGGGAATAACCCCCTTCCCAACCCGAACCAACTAACCAAACTGTTTGGGGTTGATGTTGTCGCAAATACTTAACTGCGGCAGAAAAATTAATCATAGAGGCAGTAATAACAACAGAGGCATCTTCGACTCTCTGTAAAGCACGAGTGCCATTGGTGGTACTGATAAATAATTGTTTGTTAGCTACGGTTTCTGCGGTGCAATCTAAGGGAGAATTACCTAAGTCGCAGGCTTCAACTTTTTTACCCCCTCTTTCCCCTAATCTTAATCTGTCTGTAGGTGGTAATTTTTCACTTTCTGCTAAGAGTAATTCTAAATCTCGAAAAGCCCTTACTGACTTTGCCCCTCGATTCAGGGCTGTGGCGATCGTCGTTGTGGCTCTCAATACATCAATAACAACAGCACATTCGGGTAAATGATCATCAGGGGTTAATTCAGGAGTGTGATAAACAAATATTTTCATTAGAATTTAGCAAATAGTTGACAGTGAACAGTGAACCGTTGACAGGTATTTTTTCTCTTAATTTTTAAAATTAATTGATTCATCTTAAATTATCAATTGTCCACTGTCCATTGTCAATTAACTAACTAGCGGTTAACTTTAATTGGACGACTACTGCCCTGTTTAGAGCGATCGTCATAATTGAATTTACGAGGACGAGGATGATGATTACGATTGCCGTATTTGCGTCCAGAAGGCCGACCTTTGCCCCTGAGAGAGGGTTTATTAGTGGCAGGAGGGGGTACATCCCATTCCTGTTGTAGCCATGCCGGGCAATTTTGATCATAAAAGATTTGTAAAGCGGCGGCGGCGATCGCACTAGGATCATATTCCTCACTTAATTCTTTCACCATCGGTAAGAAAGAAGCTAAACGCTCACCAGATAAGGATTCTTGGATTTGAGCTTTAAATTTCTCCATCCGTTTCCCTTGTACTTCTGCATAAGTAGGAATACTCGCCACAGTAATATTTTGCTTGATACGACGTTCAATTTGACGTAATAAACGGCGATCGCTCGGTTCAACTAAAGCAATGGCTTTACCGTCTTTCCCTGCACGCCCAGTACGCCCAATACGGTGAATATAAGTTTCGGTGTTATCAGGCAAGTCAAAATTAAACACATGGGTTAAATCGGACATATCTAAACCCCGTGCCGCAATATCCGTAGCTATTACCACTTTTACTTTACCTTCACGCCAACGGTAAATTAAACGCTCTCGTTGCTGTTGACTTAAATCACCGTGATATTCATCTACACTTTGTCCGGCTTCCTGTAATTTGCTGGTTAACTCGCTGGCAGTGCGTTTAGTCCTTACAAAAACAAGAGCAGATTGAGGATCTTCCATTTCTAAAATAGGTTGAATCGCTTTGATTTTTGACCAACCACGAGGCACCATGTAAACAGCTTGTTCGATGCGGGAAGGAGTATCTTGAGGTTTATCTCCTGTAACATTAACAGGATTATCCATAAACTCATTAACTAACTGTTGAATCTCACGGGGCATAGTTGCTGAGAAACAGACAGTTTGACGTTGCCTAGGAGTTTTGGACAAAATTTGTTTAACATCGTCAATAAAGCCCATGCTTAACATTTCGTCAGCTTCATCTAATACTGCTGTGGTTAAGTGTTCTAAGTTTAAATTGCGACGTTGCAATAAATCAATGATTCGCCCCGGTGTACCCACCACAATATGAACACCTTTTTCTAAAAAGCGAATTTGACGCTCGATGGATTGCCCACCATAAACGGTTTGAATATATATTCTTTCACGCCCGATTAAATCTTTGAGGGATTCAGCTACTTGTTGGGCTAACTCTCTAGTAGGGGTTAAAACTAGAGCTTGAACGTGTTTTTGACTGCGATCAATTCGTTGTAAAATGGGCAAAGAATATGCTGCAGTTTTACCAGTACCAGTTTGCGACTGCCCCACAACATCACGCCCAGTAATTAATTCAGGGATGGCTAAAGTTTGTATTTTGGTGGGAGTTGCAAAACCAATGTTTTCTAGCTGTTGAACTAAAGATTCCGAAAGTCCTAAACTAGCGAAAGAAGTTGTCATCTGTGTCATGTAATTTGAAGTAATTTGGTTAAATTATTTCGACAGATGAAGGGGAAAAATCTGAAGTGAAGCACAACTGGTAAGGGGGTTGGGGAGGGATTAATCTTAAGACGGGGGGTGATCAAACTCAAACTATAAATACTTAAACTATTTGTGTCTTTTGTCCTTAATTTTCATCCTTACTTTCCCATGATACGCTTCTAGATTAACTATTATTTACTTAGGTTATAAGCAATAAACAGTTAGATTATCAAAACATTTACAAAATTAATTTTCTGACCTTCAACTGACGATTTCGTTAAAATGTGGAATTAGTCTTGCCTAAATAGGCTTACTTAAGTTATAAATTATGATTTTCACTGTAAAAGTGATTGACATCGGTTGAGTTAATTATGACTGAAATAGTTTAAGCTAGGAGTAATTTATGATTTTTTGAAGACAAACTCAACTATTTATCTTGACATATACAGCTAAACCAATAGTCTGATTTTCTGGGATAGAGTTAAGTTATTATAACTTGCTTGAGTCGATTCTGGGAGAATCTAGTTACTCAATTTATCAAGCTATTATTCGTTTGATCAGAGAACAATGGAATTTTAGCCCATAGCGCCCTTCTGATGTATCTTAACAAATTTTAACAAATAAAGCCGATGTTGTTGAGTTTTCTTTTAGTTATCTCTATGTTTGTCAAATTCTATCTTTGAAAATCCAAAACAAAGAAGTAATCAATCCAGTGAATAAAACGATTCCTATTTGTCGCCAATTTTTTAACTCCCCAATTTTCTCGGATAAGTCAGCGGTTTTATCTATCGATGGTTTCCAATCCTCAAGCCGAGTTTCTATTTTGCCAACAGTTTTATCTAAACTGATTATTTTTTCTTCAAGGTTATTAAACCTATCATTAACCTGAGTGAAACCTTCATTCATACCTTTGCTTAAGTTCGTTATTAACTCTTTAACTTCTCTTAAGTCATTCTCTGTCACAGTACTCATGTTAAAATCCACATTAGAGATGTTTAAAGTATTGTCTCTATGTTAATCAAATTTTCGGGATTAGATTTATTTAATTGGTATCAACAAGCAAAAAAAGAAGCGATCGCATTCAATATCCCTGTAACAGAATTAGATTGGCTATTACAAGAATTAACCGATTTAGATAGCTTGTCTTTGCGAACTAATAATTACCTTGAGCAATTAGAAATCAATAGTTTAGTTAGTCTAGCAAAATTAAAACAATTATGGCAAAAACGTCTTAAAAATCGTTGCCCAGTACAGTATCTAGTGGAAAAATGCTACTGGCGGAATTTTACACTCAAAGTTACTCCCGATGTTTTAATCCCTCGCCCAGAAACCGAAATCATCATTGATATTGTGGCAGAAATTACCAATCAACATCCTCAACTAAAAAAAGGTAATTGGTTAGATTTGGGTACAGGTAGCGGTGCGATCGCCATTGGATTAGCCGAAATTCTCCCAGAGATTAATATTTATGCCGTTGATAAAAGCAAAGCCGCTTTAAATATTGCCCAAGAAAACGCTCAAATTTTAGGTTATCAAGAAAGAATAAAATTCTATCATGGTTTGTGGTTTACACCTCTTCAGGGATTAGATTTAAAATTCAGTGGTATAGTGTCAAATCCTCCTTACATTCCCTCATCATTAATTTCTCAATTACAGCCAGAAGTAGCAAACCATGAACCAAAAATGGCTTTAGACGGGGGTAATGATGGTTTAAACGACATTCGCCATTTAATTAAGCACGGCTCTGATTTTTTGCAAGATAGTGGTATTTTATTGTTAGAAATAATGCAAGGGCAAGAGCAACAAGTCATTAATTTGTTGAGAGACAAAAAAGAATATAATAATATTCATAGTTATCAAGATTTAGCCAATATTTATAGGTTTATTTTAGCTCAAAAAAACTGAAACAAAAGGGAATTTATGAGAGGAGAAAATTATGTAGGAAAAATATTGAACAAGGAATTCCCCTACTGCGAGAGTGCCTGACTGATAACGAGTGAAACTCTATTATACTCAGATCTTGCACCTACCCAAAAACTGACTTGTGAGGGGAGGAGTCAGGAGTCAGGAGTCAGGAATCAGGAGAAAGAATTTAGGATAACAACCCTAAATTTGATTCTACAACTTTTGACTATTAAGTATTTTTG
>CAJHXH010000241.1_pt1 | contig 11625 bp, 7 predicted proteins | sample 9198571 | NCBI WGS metagenome assembly CAJHXH01 (sample SAMEA7708301, study PRJEB35096) | sediment metagenome | biome: marine neritic benthic zone biome [ENVO:01000025]; feature: sediment [ENVO:00002007]; material: shallow marine sediment [ENVO:03000034] sea grass bed [ENVO_01000059] ... | reverse complement strand
TTTATCCCCCCTAGCCCCCCTTCACAAGGGGGGCAATAATGAGGATGAATCCCTCCTAGCCCCCCTGAGTAATGATGAATCCCCCCTAGCCCCCCTTCAAAAGGGGGGAAATAATGAGGAGTCTATTGGTTGGATTTCTGCCGCACCTTGGGGAAGTGCCAGTATTTTACCGATTTCGTGGATGTATATTGCCATGATGGGGGCTGAAGGTTTAACTCAAGCTACTAAAATAGCCATTTTAAATGCTAATTATATCGCTCATCGTCTTGCCCCTCACTATCCCATTCTTTTTACTGGGAAAGCTGGTTTAGTTGCCCATGAATGTATCATCGATACTCGTCAATTTCGTAAAACTGCTGAGATAACGGTGGAAGATATAGCCAAACGGTTAATTGACTATGGTTTTCATGCTCCTACTATGTCTTGGCCTGTTAATGGTACGATGATGATTGAGCCTACTGAAAGTGAATCTTTAGCAGAATTAGATCGTTTTTGTGAGGCGATGATTGCTATTCGAGAGGAAATTAAAGTCATTGAAGAAGGCAAAGTTAGTCAAGAGGATAATCTGTTAAAAAATGCTCCTCATACTGCAGAAAGTTTAATTAAATCGGAGTGGAATCATCTTTATAGCCGAGAATCTGCTGCTTATCCTTCAGAATCGACAAAAGAAAGCAAATTTTGGTCAGCAGTGGGCAGAATCGATAATGCTTATGGCGATCGTAATTTAGTTTGTTCTTGCGAAGGAATGGAAAATTACCAATAAAAGGTAGGGTGGGCATCAATACTGCTCGGTTAGTGTCAAAAACGCTCTGGTGAGAGTAATTTAGAATTTAGAATTTAGAATGTAGAATAAAAATTTCAATGAATTTATTACCTTTTGCCCTTTGGCTTTTGGCTTTTGCCTTGCCTTTACCGACAATTATAATTCCAAAACCCTCGCAGTATTGGGATGGGCATTGCCCACCTTTATTATTCAAGTAAAGACTGCTGATTATTTTTGAGAGGGGTTAACTCTTCTAATTTAGGTGATTTTGATGCACCTGCTAACAAACCAATGATTATAAACACTATAATAATTCCTCATCGATTATGTTAACTAGCTCTACTTAATTAAACGTAAAATAGAGATAGGTTAGTAGTGAAGGCTTTAGCCTTTCTGTTTAAGGGTTTCAACCCCTAAAGGGGTAGGGGCTTAATATATTAAGCCCCTACGAACTTTCCTTTATTTAGTTTGAACTAGTTATCGTTTAACTAATGTTATTTATCCTCAATGGCAATATCGAAGTATTGAATTAGTTAGAATTGATGAAAGAATTGGTAATTTATATGTATTAGCAGAGGAGAACTTAGATTTTGAAATTAAAAAATCAGGAGGTTATGAACCATGACAAGCATAAATTTTGATGAGATGAATTTAGATGAATTACGAAAATATGTATTAACTCACAGAGAAGACACTGAAGCATTTTACACTTATATTGATTGTTCTAAGGCAGATGGTAGAATGATTGTGGTTGATTTGGAAAATGATTTATGGGAGAAACAAATACAAAGTCAAATACATTCAGGAAAAAACAATAAAACATAGTAGAATAGTAGTAAAAATTGTAAAAACTATGAGTCCTGAACCAATGAGCGGACAAGCTAATCCAGAAACAACAATAGAAAATATAAAAGAATATAATGTTGATGATGCTGTTAAAATAGCTTCCAAGTTTATAATTAAGGAGCAAATTTTTGATAAATTTTTAAAGGAAGCTGATCAAACAACAAAAGAAATATTTGAAGAGGAATTGCTAAGTGAAGTAAAAATAAATGCCGAAGAGAATATCCTATTGGCAATAGTAGCCAGCATAACTAATAAAGAATCACTGAGTGAGTTGCAAGAAAATTTAAAAACATTAATTAATAAACTTAGGTTAATTGTTGATGGCGAAAATAGTCAAGGGGGTTTAGTTGGTAAATTGAACCAATTAGATAAGAAAATTGACAATAATTTTAATCAACTCACCAACATCTTAACGTCTCATACTAATTCTCTAAATAATTTAGATACAGCTATTAATGGAAAAGATGGTTTAGTTGGCGGAATTAAGGAATTAGATAAAAAAATTGAAGAGCAAAAATTGTGGCAAATAGCCCCATTAGTAGCTGTTTTTCTTGGCATAGTCGGATTTGCATTTTTTGTTATAACTACTACTTTAGAGGCTGTCAAAGTTGAATTCCAAGATGATTTTAAGACAGTTAATACAAAACTAACTAATATAAAACTAACTCAAAAAGATGATTTTAATAAAATTAATACAGAACTAACTAATATAAAACTAACTCAGCAACAAATACTAGAGAAATTAGAAAAATTAAACTAATAAATTGATCCTGAATTAAATAAACGTGATCTTAAACTTGCCATTAAATAAGTGATCGCAATTTAGTTTTTTCCTGTGTCGGTATGAAAAATTACCAATAAAATAGAAACGATCGCGTTCTCTTACTGACGAAAAAGCGATCGCCTTACTTTAACATTTTCAGATAGACAATTCGTAATTAATGATCCAAACTATAATAAATATCAACTATCAACTATCAACTACCTATGGATACTCTCGAAGCAATTAAACAAAGAAGATCAGTAAAAAAATTTGATCCTAATCATCAAATGACTGATGCAGAAATTAACACCTTAATGGAACATACCATTCTTTCTCCTACCTCTTTTAATATGCAAAACTGGCGTTTTGTGGTTGTCAAAGATCAAGAAACCAAAGATAAATTAAAAGCCGCTTCATGGGGGCAAGCTCAAGTTGCTGATGCGTCGATCGTGGTTTTGTTATGTGGTGACTTGAATGCCGCAACAAAAGAACCAGAAAAATATTGGCGTAATGCTCCGACTGAAGTACAGAATCAAATTGTACCGATGATTGGTAAATTTTATCAAGATAACGACCAATTACAACGGGATGAGGCGATGCGTTCTTGTGGTATAGCAGGACAAACTGTTATGTTAGTCGCTAAAGCTATGGGTTATGATACTTGTCCCATGATTGGTTTTAATCCCCAACAAGTCGCTGAAATTATCAATTTACCTGAAGATTATGTTATTTCTTTTATGGTGGTAGTTGGTAAAGCCCTAGAACCAGCTAGACAAAGGGCAGGACAATTAGATTTATCTGAAGTTATGGTAATTGATCATTTCTAATGTCATACAATTATCCCAAATAATATCAACTCTATTTAATATTCAAATCTTTAATCACTCAGGGGCGAAGGCGATTCGCCCACAAAAGTCAATGAATTGTTGAGTAAAAAAAGGGCTTTTAACAGGCAAAGATGCAACTTTTTAATTATGATAAGACTTTAAAAATTTAGTAGCCGATTCGCTGTCTAAAGGTCGAGATAAATAGTATCCTTGACCATATTCACATCCTAAATTAGTCAATAGTGTAACTTGCTCTTCCGTTTCTATTCCTTCTGCTATCACTTGTATTTTAAGGTGATGTGCAAGGTCAATAATCGTGTCAACAATTCGGATATTCTCTTCACTCTTATTTTCCATTTGTTGGACAAAAGAGCGATCGATTTTCAGATAATCAACGGGAAAACGATGTAAGTAACTTAGAGAAGAATAACCTGTGCCAAAGTCATCAATACTTAACTGAATCTTCCGATTTCTTAATTGTTCAAGAATCGAAGTTAGTGAATCACTATTGTCCATAATCGCACTTTCAGTAATTTCCAGTTTCAAATATTTGCTCTCTAGTCGAGTTTCAGCCAGAATTTTGTCAATTTGTTGAATTAGCTTTCGTTGGGAAAACTGTTTAACCGAAAGATTGACACTAATAGTTAAATCCTTGAGAGCAGAGTTTTGCTGTTGCCAAGTTCGCAACTGACGACAAGCCTCCCTCAATACCCACATTCCTAGAGGAATAATCAATCCTGTTTCTTCGGCAACAGGGATAAAGTCGGCTGGAGAAATAAACCCTTTTGTGGGGCGATTCCAGCGTAAAAGCGCTTCAAATGACTTAATTAATCCTGTTTTTAAGCATATAATGGGTTGATAATAAAGGCTAAATTCTTCCCGTTTCAAAGCTAATCTAAGATCAGTCTCGAACTGCAACGCTTCTTGAGCCTGAGAGTGCATTTCTGGCTTAAATACCTGATAACAGTCTTTACCCGATTTTTTAGCCCAATACATTGCTGTATCAGCATCCCGCAGAATCATTTCCGGTGATTGGTAATGTTTGGTATCTAAAACAATTCCAATACTCGCACCTAGGAACATTTCACGCTCATTGAGATAGAAGGGAATTTTTAATTCTTGATTGAGTCTGCTCGCTACAAGTTCAGGATCATGAATATTTTTTAATTCTTCTAATAGGATTATAAATTCGTCTCCTCCTAAACGTGCGATCGTATCTCCTGGACGCAGACATAATTTTAAACGAAGAGCCATTTCTTTAAGAACTTGATCTCCCATAAAATGGCCAAGGGAATCATTAATTAATTTGAAGCGATCGCAATCTAAAAATAGCACAGAAAACAAGTAATCTGGCTGTCGTTTATTTCGCTGGATAGCTCGTTGTAATAACTCAAGGAAGAAAGCTCGATTTGGTAAACCGGTAAGGCTGTCATAGAAAGCCATCCGGCGAAGTTGCTCTTGGGTTTCCTTATGTCTAACAATTTCTTTTTCCAGTTGGGCTGTACGTTGTTTGACTCTTTCCTCAAGTTCCTCATTAAGCTCTTTAATTTTTGTCCGGGTAGATTGGATTTTTAATTGATTTTCAACCCTGATTAACACTTCTTGTAACTGAAAAGGTTTAGTAATATAGTCTATCCCACCTACCTCAAAAGCTTTTACCTTCTCCTCAACGTCATCCAAGGCACTGAGAAAGATTACGGGAATCTCACTAATGACAGGAATCTGTTTAAGTCGTCGGCAAACCTCATAACCATCAATATCTGGCATCTTAACATCAAGTAAAATTAGTTGAGGAGGCACTTTTCGGACTGCCTTTAAAGCCATTTCACCATTAGTAACTCCCCGAACCTTATATCCATGTTTCGTTAAGAGTGTAGATAGAAGTCTGACATTTTCTAATGTATCATCCACAATAAGGATATTGGCAGGAAACAAAGTTTTTGAGTCAATATTCATAACCTGTATCTGATTGTCCTCACAGGTTCAAAAGTTATAGTGTTAGAAATACAAAAATCCATAATAAACATTATAGTACTGAATTTTTCAAAGTTACAATAAATTATTTTTTCAATTTTAAATTGGTATTTGTCTTATCCTGTCTTGTTTTCCTTCTCACTTTGTTTTCTTAACCATCTCCAACTATTCAGATTCGGATAAAACTCTCTTTCTATAATCTTTTGAGAGATTTGATCCTATAGTAAGGGATTTTGGGTACTTTGGAAATATTGTCCAAAGTCTAGCAACTAGATAGCAATAAATAGGAGTAAATCGTACTAAAAAGTAATAAAACGGCAGTCATTTGACCACCGTTTTATCAATTGCTCGTCCGAAGCCCCTCTTTCGAGTATAGTTTGCGCGCGACTTTGCGGGTGGAGGCTTGATACTGAGGTCAGTTTTTCTTCTGGGTAAATCAGTTAATGTTCTTCCTCGAACCGCTTGAGAAAGCGCGAATCTCATTGAGGTTATGACCTATAAAGCGTAGTAGGGGTTTATGGCATAAACCCTAGGAAAATCTACTTAGTCTGGCGTAGCCAAGTTAATCAAATTACTCCTGTACGGACATAATAATATTATGTCCCTACGAATTACGACCTTTTACCGACTAATCCAGATAATTTGATGGATTAGGACAAATATATCATAAAAAAAGCACAGGTAATTACTATAAAAATAATTATTTTTGAAATTTGATGAGACTCTTTACTTTATGAAACGTCGTCAGTTACTTACCAATCTTTCACTCGGCACTGCCAGTATCTCAGTTCTTAGTGCTTGCCAACAACAGCCCAATATTGATAATAATCTTATTTCCATTGATTCTCAACCATCTATTAGCTGGCGTATGGCAACAAGTTGGCCTAAATCCCTCGATATTCTCTTTGGCGGAGCAGAAAGTCTCTGTAGTCAAATTGATAGAATGACTAATGGACGTTTTATCATTACTCCTTATGCCGCTGGTGAGATTGTTGACGGATTCGGTGTTCTGGATGCGGTGTCTGGGGGAACGGTAGAATGTGGGCACACCGCTAGTTACTATTACTTTAATCGAAATCCTGCCTTGGCTTTTGGTTCTAATGTTCCTTTTGGGTTAACCGCCGAACAACAAAACGCTTGGCTTTATTATGGTGGTGGTTTAGAATTTATCAATCAGGTTTATGCTGACTTTAATGTGATTAGCTTTCCCGCTGGAAATACAGGTGTGCAGATGGGAGGTTGGTTTAAAAACAAAATTAATACTGTTACCGATCTCAATGGCCTAAAAATGAGGATTCCAGGTTTTGGTAGTAAGGTGATGAGTCGCTTGGGAGTAGAAGTACAAGTCTTACCTGCCGATCAAATTGTTCCGGCTCTAATTGAGGGCAAAATTGATGCGGTAGAGTGGAATAATCCTTACGATGATGAAAAAATTGGTCTTAATCATGCAGCTCGTTTTTACTATTATCCGGGATGGTGGGAACCGGGGGCAACTTATGAATTACAGGTAAATTTAGAACAATGGAATAAATTACCGAGAGAGTACCGAGAAATTTTGAAAACTGCTGCTGCAAATCTTAATATTAAGATGCTTGCTCAATATAATGCTAAGAATGGCAAAGTTCTGCAAAGATTAGTAAAAAGTGGAACGCAATTGTTGCCTTTTAGTGAAACAATTATCGAATCTGCCTACTACAAAACCGTAGAATTGTATGAAGAATATGCGAGTCGAGATCAGACTTTCCGTGATATTTACCAACAGTGGCAAGATTTTCGGCAACAGGTTTATCGATGGACTGAACTTAACGAATTGAACTTTGCTAAATTCATGATTGAAGCGGCTAAGATAACTTGATTTGACAGAGCTTGAAACTTTTATAATCTCCTAAACCTAACAACCTATACAAAGTTTCATTCATTATAGCAGTAATAAAGCAACTACAAAAAATCATGAAACGTCGTAAATTTATTGAAAATACAGTAATCGGAACCAGTACTGCCATTACTTTAGGGGCTGTTAGTTCAGCTCGCTCGCAAAATACTCTCTCACCTTCTGCTATTAACCTTGATCAACCTTCGATACGTTGGCGAATGGCTACAAGTTGGCCTAAATCATTACAAATCTTGTTTGAAGGGGCAAATATTCTCTGTGAACAGGTAAATAAGATGACTAATGGGCGTTTTGTGATTACCCCCTATGAGGCTGGTGAACTAACTGGGGGTTTGAAGGTATTGCAGGGAGTGCAAAATGGAACAGTAGAATGTGGACATACTGCCAGTTACTATTATCTTGATCAATCTATTGCCCTAGCTTTTGGTACAACAGTACCCTTTGGGCTGACGGCACTTCAACAAAATGCTTGGCTATATTATGGTGGTGGGTTAGAAGCTATGCGTCGATTATACCAAGACTTTAGCATAATTAATTTCCCTGGAGGGAATACAGGAACGCAAATGGGCGGTTGGTTTAAGCGAGAGGTTAATATTATTGATGATTTTAAAGGTTTACGGATGCGGTTGCCTGGACTTGGGGGTAAAATTCTGGAACGATTAGGGGCAGAAATTGTACTTTTACCGGGGGATAAAATCTTTTTGGCTTTGGAAAAACAAGAGATTGATGCGGCAGAATGGAAGAATCCTCACGCAGATCAAATGCTTGGCTTAAATAAGGTTGCTCCTTTATACTATTATCCGGGGTGGTGGGAACCAGGAACCAGCTATGAGTTTCAGGTAAATATTAAAGAGTGGCAAAAATTACCTAAACAATACCAAGAAATTTTTCAAGCCGCAGCGGCAGATGCCAATATGAGAATGTTAGCCAAGTTTAATTCCGTCAATGGAGAAGTTCTCCAACAATTAGAACTAAGTGGGACAAAGCTATTACCTTTTAGTAATAATATTTTGCAAGCATCTTACAAAACTGCCTTTGAAATGTATGAAGAAATAGCCAGTAAGAACAGTGATTTTCGCAATATTTATGATCAGTGGAAAGTATTTCGAGAGCATATTTATTTATGGAATAAAGTCAACGAAATAGCCTTTGCTGATGTAACCATGAACAGAGTAATAAATAGCTCCACCTAATTAAACGTTTTAGAGAAATAGGTTCGTAGCCGCCATCGCTTTAGCCCTTCTTGCTCAAGGATTCTAGACCTCTAAAGAGGTAGGGGCGATCGGGTCCCGATCGCCCCTACAAACTTTCTTTTATTTATTTTGATCTACTTAACGTCCTGACACAATACTGCAAGGGTTTTAGAAATATAATTGTCGGTGAGGACAAGGCAAAAGAGGAGAATCTCGTATAATTCTAAATTCGCGCATTCTAAATTCTAAATTACCATCACCTGCACATTGTAAGATGATTTTCAATCAAGCTAATATATTATGCTACTCAAAAACCCACTATCCTTAAAGTTTAACAATTGGGCAAGATCGATACGACTATTGTATCTCAACTTGATAAGTAAGTTTGATAATCTAAGCATCAATAATAAACTAAATATCGGTTTTGGAGTGTTAGTCGCATTAACTTTCTTAGTGGTAGCACGCAATTATTTTGGTAGTTTTATGGCTACTAAAAATATTAAACGAACCCAAGAATTAAGAGTGCCCACAGCCCTAACTTCCGCCCAAGCAGAAGCCAATCTACTCAGAATGTCATCTCATGTCCGGGGCTATTTAGCAACAGGGGAATCAGAATATCGTGATCTTTACCAACAAGCAAGACAAGATTTTGAGGTAGAACTAATTCGGATGATTAATTTATTACATACCTATTCTACTCCAGAAAATACAAAACTTTTACAAGAACTACAAACTAAATATCAACAATGGAAGGTTTTGCAAGATCAGCTTTTTGCTTTACGAGATAACTATTTTGAGAATCAACCAGCACTTTTGCTTTTAAAAGAGGAAGGAGAAGCCCCTATTGCGATCATTCTGTCAGAAATAACTAAGATTATTGAAGAGCAAGCCCAGCGTGATTCTTCTTCTACTAACATCAAACTGCTTAAGGATATGTCAGATTTTAAGAGTTCTTTTGCCTTGTTGGTATCTTCCCTCAGAGCTTATCTTGTTACCCAAGATCCTTCTTTCCGTTTTGAATATACTGCTAACTATAATACCAATCAAACCGCCTATAATAGTTTAACTTGTCAACAATCATTATTAACCTCTAGCCAACAACAGAAGTTAAATAATATTAACCAATATCGAGATATTTTTCTCCGTCTCGCCCCTCAAATGTTTGCTATTGTTAAAGGCAATAGACATAGAGAAGATTTATATTTGTTCTCTACCAAAGCAGAACCTCTAACAGAAGAAATGTTTAAGTTACTGCAAGAAATTGTTGCGAGTCAGCAAGAGGCTTTATCAATTGAACTAGAAACGGGAAATAAAAGTCTTATTGCTGCTCAGTGGCAAGCAATATTAGGGGGAGTCTTAGGCTTAATGATTGCTATATGGATGACATTTTTGTTACGGGAAAAAATTGCCGCACCAATTATTCGCCTAACAGAAGCAACCAGTCGGATTATGAAAGGAGATTTTGATAGCAAGGCAATTATTGAATCTGGGGACGAAATAGGTATATTGGCACATACTTTTAACAAAATGACTTATTATCTGAAGGAATCCCGTCAAGAACTAGAAAACTACTCCCATGTTTTAGAAGAGCGTACTGTTGCCCTAGCTGATGCTAAGGAAGCAGCAGAAGCCGCCAATATCGCTAAAAGTAACTTTCTCGCCAGCATGACTCATGAACTGAGAACTCCCCTCAATGCTATTCTTGGTTTTACGAATTTGATGTCGAGAGAGTCTAATACTACAGCCAAACAACGGGAAACCTTAAAAATTATTAATAAAAGTGGGGAACACTTACTGTCTTTGATTAATGATGTTTTGGAAGTTAACAAAATTGAGGCGGGGAAAACTCAGTTAAATTTAAAGAAATTCGACTTAGATAATTTGCTCAATTCTTTACAGGAAATGCTTAAATTAAAAGCGGAAACTAAAGGATTAAGGCTGGATTTTCATATTTCACCGAATGTTCCTCATTATATAGAAACTGACGAAGCAAAATTACGTCAAGTGGTGATTAACTTATTAGGAAATGCCATCAAATTTACTCAACGAGGTAGTGTAAGATTAAGTGTCAGGAAAAAGTTAGATCAGGAAAAACTACCAGAAAACAAACTCGATCTCAAAACTAAAAACTCAAAAGACAATCATCCACAATCTACCACTTTAATCTTTGAAGTAAAGGATACAGGACTGGGTATTGCCAGTCATGAATTAGAAAATTTATTTCAACCTTTTGTACAAACAGAAGCCGGAATTAAATCCCAAGAAGGTACTGGCTTAGGATTAACCATCAGTCGTAAGTTTGTTCAATTAATGGGGGGTGATATTGAGGTTAAAAGTCAATTGAATCAAGGTTCAACCTTTACCTTTTCGATCAAAGTTAATGAACCAGAAGAGGCTTACTTGGTTTCAAAATCTAAGCAGTATCCGATTCGTTTAGCAGATTCTCAATCTAGCAATCGTATTTTAATTGTTGAGGATAAGTGGGAAAACAGTTTATTTTTGTTTAATCTCCTCCAAGGCTTAGGATTTGAGGTGATAACGGCTGAAAATGGTGAGGAAGGGATTAATCTCTGGCGAAGTTGGCAACCGGATTTAATCCTGATGGACTGGCAAATGCCGATTATGAATGGGCTTGAGGCAACTAAATATATCAAAACACATTTAGATTCAACGGACAAAAATACCATAATTATTGCTCTTACTGCCAATGTTTTTGAGCAAAAGCGTATTGAGTCTCTCGATGCCGGTTGTGATGATTTCATCGGCAAACCTTTTCAAGAAGAAGTTTTATTAGAAAAGATTGCTCAATATTTAGAAATAGATTACATTTATGAAGAGATAGCACAGTCTCCACAACCTCTAATTACCAAGTTAGAAAATCCTCAAGCAAAAATGGATAAAGTTAAAGCCCAACTTGCCCTGATGCCGCCAGAATGGTTAGAAGAATTTAAAGATCATGCTTTAGCGGCGGATGGAGAGGAAATTCTCAAGCTATTAGAGTTTATTCCAGAGGAAAATAGAGATTTAGTTGAGGTGATCACTCAATTCGCTGAGAACTTTGATTTCGATCGTATTCTAGATTTAGTAAACTGAATCTAAACTCTTCTTTTCACCTTCAAAAATTTACCAATATTATTCATCCAATAGCGAAGTGACTTATTACTGATAAACTGAACCGTTCTAACTAATGGGTGAACCAATACTGCTCGGAAGCGTGATAAAAACGTTATGGTGAGGTTAAAGTAATAAGTATTAAGTAACAAGTAATAAGTAAAGATTCAACTAATAGAGAGGCAATTAAGTTAACTTGAGGAAGTAATAAGTTAATTAAACTTATTACTTATAACTTTTTACTTATTACTTCGCCT
>CAJHXH010000772.1_pt1 | contig 11644 bp, 14 predicted proteins | sample 9198571 | NCBI WGS metagenome assembly CAJHXH01 (sample SAMEA7708301, study PRJEB35096) | sediment metagenome | biome: marine neritic benthic zone biome [ENVO:01000025]; feature: sediment [ENVO:00002007]; material: shallow marine sediment [ENVO:03000034] sea grass bed [ENVO_01000059] ... | reverse complement strand
GAAAAATGACTCTCTGCATTCTGCTACTACTTAATTTTACCTTAACCTGTTTCTTACTAACTAAGGTTTTGAGGGAAAGGTTAATCATGGAGACAGGGCGGTTTATACTCTGACTTAACTGCTTTATGGTACTACCATCAGGGTTTTGGTTGATTACCTCCAAGAGTTTTTCTGTAGTACTTCTCCCACCACTACCACGAATAAATTTAATTGTCGCCATTTCCTCACACCAATTTATTAAATCTTTCTTAAACTCTACTTACATTGTAACAAATAGTAACTAATTAGTATCGGATAGTAGAAAATCGGATAAGATAAAGTAGTACTAATTATTAAAGAAAAAACGGGAAGGATAAAGATGGTATTTTCCTTGTTTTTCTATTGAGTAAAGGAGTTTAAAATATGTATGTAACATTTGCCTTGCTTATTATATCATTGTTTTTATCATTAATAGGAACATGGATAGATACTAAAGAAAAAAAAAAGATTGGTGTATTTGTTACTATTCTGCTGTTACTTTTCTCAGCATTATCTCTTTGGAAAACATGGAAAGATAATAAAGAGAAGCAGAGGACTACTCAAATAACAAAAGAAATAGACTCTTTATATTTTAAAGGTTATCACGAGTTTATTTTGAAAAAACTAGAAAAAGATGATGAGGAAAGAGCGAATGCTATAGCAAAATCGGAGAAAGCAGATGAAAAGTTCAAGAAATTAATAAAAGAAATTGATAGTAGCATATTGAAAAAAATAGAACTAAGATACTATTATAGATACTTTGAGAATAATTATCCTCTATCAAGACAACTTAATAATTTAAAATTCAAACTTTTAAGATTTAAATCAAGTAAATTACAGGGTCGTGAAGTAGACTATATACAATATGGGTGTGAGGTAAATGAGCAAGTAGTTTTAGCTGTTTATTACACATTAATAAGTGGGGGGCGTAAAATAAGAAGTATACAACAGAAAGATTGCATATATTATGAAAATAACGACAAGAAAAAAGAAAACAAATTAATTACCGAAGATAACAAACCTAACGATAAAACTGCAAAGGAACAAAATAACTATAATATTACAATTTCATCGGATGACCAAGCTAATTTAGAAAGAGAATGCGATCCGATAGAATTCTCTGATATAGAAACAGCTATTAAAACAGCTAAAAGATCACCAAATGAAGGAGAAGTAAAACAATTAAAAAAAGATGGTCAACTCATAAAAAGATTATGCCTACAACCTAAATAATAAAAGAGAAATAAACTTAGCTTATATCAGTAATATTTATTATTTTAAATTAACATCTCTTAGTATAACAAATAACAAAGTTCAATCAACTATCCCCATTGTTAATGTTATTAAATTAAATAAGATGATTTAGAAAAAGACTGGTTAGATCCCGAATTTGATGTTAATTTTTTTTACAAAGTTATGGAGTTTTACTAATTCCAATACTTGTATTTTCTGGAATAGTTTCTCCCAGAATTAAAGATAATTTATTAAGAGTTTGGCGGAAATCATTCTGTAACTGTAATAGCTGAAACTCTAATTTTTCTCCTTTATCTTGGTAAGAAAGATACTGATTAGTTGTACCTTCTCCGTTTTGGTACTTAATCAAGAAAGCAGATCGGGAAATCTCGAAATTATCCTGTTGTTTTCGGAGTAACTGAATCTTACTCTGAAGTTCCTGTAATTTATCTAGATACTCTACTACGGATAATTTAATCTCCTCTTCCTTAACTACCTTTTCCTTCTCCAGATTAATTAACTCTATCTTCAGGCGATCGGCTTTAATCTCTAAATCAGTAATAGTTAATTGCGTTTTCTGTACGTCACCACCACCAAAAATATTCTGTACGAATTTTACAGGTTCTATTGTAATATAATCAGTCCAGTTACGGGATTTATAATACGCTACCTTCTCGTCTAAGTAATCTATCTGTTTCTCTACCAAGATTATCTTATCCTCTATTTCTTGGATTATGGGGGAATTAGCGATCGCCCTTTCCGATAAGTAACCACTACAGTCTAGAATGGGGGGAGGACAGAGGGAATTTAGAATGTAGAATTTAGAATTAAGAATGAGGGAATCAGGATCTGTAAACGTTAACACATTACTATTGTCTGAGTCAGTAATTACACTGTTTCCTGTTGCCAATTCCCCGTTACCTTGATTAACTTCCTGTGCCAAGGTTGCAGAATTAAAGAACAGTAAGAAAAATAGATTAAATATTATTGGTTTATACAAGGTTTTGGGTTACTTTTCCAAACAATGTGTCTGCATGATTCATTTACTATACTACCATAAGTTTATTAAGATTTGTGTAGTGTATTTATGGATACTTGAATATTTAAGAGAAGTAAATTATCCTTTTAATAATTTAATTTAGCTTAAACGATGAATAAAACGAAAACAACATTTTTAATCATAGGAATAATTTCAAGTCTTACGGGGAGTTTATCCTTACCCAGTTATGCCGCAACCATTACAGAGTCAATAGACCCAAATTTATTCGGGAATCTTGATCAAGGAAAAACCAATTGCCCTTTTTTAGGTTGTGGACCAACAGCGTTTACTAATTCACTGGCATATCTCCAAACAAAATTTAAAAATATATATGGGGAACTTTTAATACCAGATACAAACAATAACGATACGATCGATGAGGCTGAGATGATTTCAGTAGCAAATGACATCAGCCAAAACTATATGAAAAATTGTTCTAATAACGTCTGCTCTAGTACTAAAATTGAAGATTTTATTATTGGGAAAACTAATTACATTGAATCAAAAGTTCCGGAAAAAACTAATTATAAAGCACAAATAGGAATAGAATGGGGTTTCCAACCTCCTCATAATAATGATATAGGAACAAAACCAGACTTCGTACAAGACCAGACCATAGCAACATTAGATTTTATTGCCAAAGAAATAAAAGAAGAAGAAGACCTAGAAATTTTTATAGGAAATAATACTGGACTTATGGGAGTAGCTCACTATCTTACTGTCACAGGAATATCTTACGATGATACAAACAATACTGGAACGATTTCACTGATAGATCCATTGGGGGGTGTTCAAATAACTAAAAATATAGTTGGGCTAAGTAATGGGTTTATTGAGTTAGATTATCAGCTGAATGGGCAAAATACCTTCGTTGCTCATGCTGTTTCTGAATCACCGAAATTACCTGAACCCTCAGCAATGGCAGGATTACTAATGTTAGGAATAATTGGCACAGCTTCTACCCTAAAAAGGAAGCAGAAAGTATCTAATAAACAGTTGGAAAAAGAATCTTAGACAGTACAATCGCCCATTAATTATAAGAGGAGAGCCAATAGTGGAAATCCTCCGTATCCTTTTTATTGAGACTAACCCAGAAAACCTCTGCCTATCTGGTTTACTGCTATATTCTACCATTATTGCTTCCTACTTCTCTTCCACCATTAAGGAGATTTCGGCTGTGAGAATGCCATCTGCGGTTTGCCCCAACCACTTAATTCTCCGAATAGTACCAGAATAGGGAGAAGTAGTGTTACTAAGGGTTTTAAGTTTTTCTTCCACATTATTGAGGTTATTATTTAACTGAGTTATTTTAAATTCTTGGTCTTTCCTGCGTTCCTGATATAAAGCCAGTTCTCTCTCGTAATTCTGTCTTTGTTGGTTTATTTGCTCTATTCTCCGTGCTTGATTCAGTTTATCTAAATATTCCTGATACTCCCGATTATTCCTGGCGGTTTCCAGTTTCCCCTTGGCTACTTGGTAATCCTTAATTGCGATCGCTAATTCCTGTTTTAATTTCCCTAACTTAGCTTCTTCATGTTTAATCATTACTGGATCTACTTTACTTAATCCATTAAGGAAACTTATTTCCTCCTCCTTAGTATTAATCTGTCTTTCAATGAAACTAATTTTAGTTTCCGCCTTTTCTACTAAAGCCTCTTGTTCCAGAAACGAAGTAGGGGGTAACACCGCTAATGGAGGAATATCCTGGGGTACAGTTGGCGGTAGTGGCTTAAACGATTTAATCTTGGTTAAGGATAATTGCATCTGTTGTTTCTGACGCTGTAACTCTTTCCTTGCTCTATCTCTCGTAGCAATAACCTGATTCTCTTTTATACGAGCGCCCTCAGAAACTTTTAAATCATCAGGATTATCTACAGATACAGTAATACTTAATCTTCGAGGATTATTAGATTTAAACTGTTCCCCGTTCTCCGTTCCCTGTTGCCCTTCTGTGGTAATTATAGGAAAATTATTTAATCCATTACTCTGGGATTGAGTCGGTAATTCCTGAAAGATGAAACAGGAAAAAGTAATTAAGGCAGTAGATACAATATTCTTGATTTTGTTCGTAATCATTAATTAATTATAGATTTTATTAATACATTTAATTGACCTATTCCGTATTGTTCCTTCAGGATATTAATGGCAGTATCTAGAGGGCAATAGGATAAAGTAACATTATTATTACTTATCTTAATGTATTGGTACTGATTTGGCATCAAGGGAAGAGTAATATCTTCGGGATAATCTATCTCTAAGTTACCCGATAAATAAATTAATTTATCTTCTTTCTCTCCATAATTACTTAGTCTATTCTTAATATCCTCATCCTCAAATATTATAGTTTCTATAGTAGTTGTAGCGGTTTTATTCTTCTTAATATCCAGTTTTTCTACTATTATATTTTCCCCAGTCTTATAAATCTTTCCTTCTTTCTCTAAATAAAATTCTGTTCCTTCATTACCAATTACCGTAAATTCTTTGTTATTTATTGGAGAGCGATCGCCTGAATAATATCCTTTTATAGTAGCGGTAAATAAATTAGTATTAGCATCAGCATTATATACTTTTACTATATCATTCCTTAAACCAAGATTTAGGGAGATAGCATTAGAGATAGAGCCACTATTACTGATTATAGAGTAATTAAGGAAGAATATTAGGGAAAATACGGCTAATACGTAATATTCTGACGTACTCCCAGTCCTTAATCTACGATAGGGATTACTAACGGAGATACACCAGTTTTTCGCAGGATAAAAGAATTGTACTCCTTGTAAGGTAAAAGTATCAGAGAAGCAAGAGAGTAAATGCCCTATCGGTAATGCTATAAAGTACCATAAGTTATTAAAGAAATAGTAGCCACAAATTAAGGCGATCGCAGTAAGTGCCACAGTAGCTAATAAAGAATGAGTGATAGTACGATGAGGGAATCTTTTCTCTAACCATCTACTAAGAGGAAAACAACACTGCCCTATTAATGAGGTAGAGGTATCTAAATCAGGAAGCTGAGAACCAAGTATCGCTAATCCTATCGTTAATGGATCTGTTTTCCCTAGTATTAAAGAAGTTCCTGCACCGCTTATTATAGCGTGGGTTATTGCCATCATAGTCGTTACGCTCCAAGTTAAAAGTAAAAAGCTAAAAGTAAAAAGTACTTCCTATAACTCATAATTCAGAGTTAGTCAGAATAATTGGGGTCTAAATTAGAGAGATAGATACTAGCATTAAATAACTCAGGGTCAGACGCTTCCGAAGAGAATCCAATAGAATAATTCCCCTGAGATAAATAAGCCTGAAGATTTCCTGAGTAAGAATCATTACTCCCTACCACTACCTGATTATTAGAATCAAGTATTTCTGCTATCGCATTATTATGGTAGAAATTAATGTAGGAGGATTCATCGAGAGTAAAGTTAACGTAATCGGAGTAATCATCACCACCAATAAACTCAGTAATATATGATGCTCCTAGATGGTAGCTACCATAAATATATCCTTGATTATACTCTGTACCAGTATCTGTATCTGTCTCCCAAGGTTTAAGAGTACCTAAATTAAGTCCTGTTATTGAGTCGTTTCCTAAATCCTTATTATTAGCAGGAATAGGATAGGGAGGCTCTGAGTAGATGTAACTGTAAGGGTTATCGGTATTATTATCGGTATTATTATCATTATCTAAATCCCCGATTCTCTCTATTTTATTTACTCTTAATTGGAGCGTCCCCGATTTATCTACTGTATCTAGTGTGATAAAGGTTAATTCTCCTTCTAGTACTTTCACTGTTTGTGTTGTACTCTCACTAATCCATCTTGTAGCAGAGGATTTAATCGTTGCTTGATTACGCTCTGCAAATAAAGTCAATTCGTCTCCATCATAATAATAGATTTTATCGTGATTAAAGTCATTCTCCGAAGCGTATAAGGAGTAGGTAATTTCGTATATTCCATTGTCTAAATTCCATGTACCATAACTTCCTTCAGTACCTAATCCAGATAAATCAATTCCTAATTCTGAGGATAAGGTACTTACAGCTAGATCGCCTGTACCTGAATTAATTCTAGTTTCTTTGGGGTAAAAATCTACATCCCCAAGGAAAGTATCAGGAGTAAGAGTAATAGGGATTGGGGCAGGATAGGATAAATCTCCCGTACGCTGTAAATCAGTAATAGTAAAATCAGTAGTACCTCTTTTATCCTCTAAGTCTAAACCAATAAAACTTAATTCTCCGTAAATTACATCTACAGTATTACTAATTACTCCATTATCCTTCTCTGCTACTAGAGTTAAGGTTTTACCATTCCATACATATAGAGAATCATTATTTGTATTATCCTTACTGTAAACATTTACATTAAAGTTATAAACCCCATTCTCCATATCCGATAAAGCGTAATAACTTCCTTCAGTACCGTAGGGTTTTAGATAGTTACGATCGCCCATTATATTCTTTCCTATGGTACTTACAGCCCGATCGCCTGTACCTGTTCCTACCATAAATTCACCGCCATTATCATAATTAGGAATTGTGGTAACGACTACATCTCCTAATTCTTCTATTATCCATTGTGCTGGTGGGAATAAATCAGATTCTTCTTGATGCTTAATAATATCTACTCCAGAGGGTACAGAATCGTACCAGATAAAGTTATCAAACTCTACTGTAGCAATATTAGTAATATCAGACTCATCCAGTATAATAAATCCCCACTCATCACTTACTACCTCAAAGTATAGTTCTTCAGAACCATTTACGGTAAAAGGTACAATATTGCTACCATCCCATAATAGTAAATTAGCAGTACCATCAAGAGTTACATCTACCTTATTTATTCCTGGTTCTGTTACCCAGAGTGCCGCAGTTCCTTCTACTCCATATTCGGTTAAGTCAATGTTTCCGTGAAAGAAATCATTAGAGATAGTAGCAGAAGCGATCGCACCTAAATTTGTATCAGTACTAAGAATATTATTATTTACCGCTCCTATTCCGTCTTCTGCAATAGCTGAGTAATCCCCTGCTTGAAGTATCTCTATATCTATTATGGGGTTAGTAGGAGTATCATCATTAGGGTACTCGAAAGTATCATCCGTCCTAAGATTAAATTTTCCTGATTCCAATACATTAAATACGATCGTTAATCCTTGATTTATTGTTTCTGCATATTCGGTGTATTCATTACCATTATAGGGTTCTCTCCAATCCGTCTCCCCTGAATACTTCCATTGAAAGTTATCCCCACTAATTCTAATTAAATCTAATGGGTCTGATGTTTCGAGATTAAATAAATTAAAGTAGTAAATTCCTGATAATAATTCTAGAGATTGTGTAGAAGTTCCTAAATTATTTATTAGCATTTATTATTGTTGTTGCCACGCTATCGTATCATATTTCTCTATAATAGATAATCCCTATCCTTTTTTATATGATGATTATACTTATTTTATTATAACATTTATCCGTAATTTTATTTAAGTATTATAAACAAAGGACAAAGGACAATGGACAAGGGACAAAGGAATAATTCGTTTTGTTTAATTAATAGCAAATATGATATAATAAGAATATTAAATTAAATTTGTCCATCTACCTTTTAACCTTTTATGAAAGACTATAAAGAACAATTTATCTGGAAAAAAGCTAAAGATTTAGCGATTATTATCTACAAACTAACTAAACATTATCCTGAACAAGAAAGATATGGTTTAGTATCTCAAATGACCCGTTGTGCTGTATCTATACCTAGTAATATAGCAGAAGGTTATGCAAAACCGAGTACGAAAGAATATATCAGATTTTTATATATAGCCCTAGTGCAGGAGTGCAGAATTAAGAGTGCAGAGTGCAGAATGAGAAAGCCTTGATATTACTTGTTTTTGCCAAATTTTTACTGGTTAATTATTTTCACCCATCTGCACTAGGTTCCGCTAGAGAATTAGAAACTCAATTAATAATCAATAAAGAAATAGAAATTATCCCTAATAAAGAATGGTTTGATGTCACTATAAAAAAAGTAACTGAAGTTGTTGCTTTATTAGTATCTACTATTAATAAATTGAAGAAATAAAGTAAAATATAAGGATAAAGGGTTTATTGTATTCCCTTTGTCCATTGTCCCTTGTCCATTGTCCTTTATAATGAAATATATCAATGAATTATCCTATTTATCTGCTCCTATAAGAAAGAGATTATCTCCTTTTGCTTCATATTTATTGAGGAATAAATTAATTACTACAGAAGATACTATCCTAGATTATGGTTGTGGTTATGGTACTGATGCAGGATTTCTTAGAGAGAAAGGATTTTCTGTAGATTGTTATGACCCTTATTATTTCCCCGATTATCCTACTAAACAATATTCTGTGGTATTATGTTCCTACGTTCTTGATGTTCTTACCTCAGATTACGATCGCCTTGAAGTAATCAGAAAAGCGTGGAGTTTATGTAGTGGTAGATTCTATCTAACCGCAGGTAAAGTGTCTCAGATTTATCTTAGAGCTATTCTGAATATCGGTACTCAGAGAATATCTCAGAGAGTGGGTTACCATAACATACCAAGGTAAAATCTCAGGGGTGCCGAGTAATAGTAGCACATGTACAGTTGTTCAAATAGGTCGCACTACCCCTTCTAATCAAAATAATCCAGGATGTGGAACCAAATGTGGAACGCCTGCTCCGAAACCAGGGAAATGAATGTAAAAAGGTAGATTGATGGGGAAAAATCAGGATAGCAATTCATTTGATTGGTTATCAAAGGGAAATTTATCAGATTATTTGAAAGATGAAGTAAGTGGAATCAAGAATTTGGTTTATTTTCCTGTTCGTCACAGCAAGCTAAATGAGGCAATTCTGCTGTTAAAGAACAGAAAATTCCTTTTATTGAGTGAAGATAAATTCAAGGACTTTAGTTATTCTGAGTATCGTAAGATTCGCAAAGAAAAACCTTATTTGATCCGTTGTATTTCAGGAGGAAATAATAAAGATGAAATAGAAATAAAATTGTATAGTGAGAGAAAAATTGTAGTCTCTTGCGTGGAGAGGGACGGAAAGGACTTTAAAAAAGTTCCAAAAATTGTATTTTTAGCCAACCCTCCAGATGATTTGTTCATTAGATTAGGTGTCTTGTCAAGAAAAGGAAGACGAGTGTTAAGTGAAATAAAGGTCTCTCTTCAACAATTACTACATCGATTATTGCATCTCTAGGGCGATCGTTCATTACCATGACAAACCAACCTACAGGCGATCGCCTGTAGGTTGGGTTGAGACACGAAACCCAACACCCAACCCAAAATATACCGCCTTTTAATTGATGTGGTTGTTCAGGTGCGATCGCTCTTGACCAATGAAACCCAACATCCCCAACGGTTACTCCTTGTTGGATTTGGTCACGTCAACCCCACCGACAATTTAATCGATGTGGCTCAGGCGATCGCCCTGGATGAATGATGAATGATGAATGATAAATTATAAATTGTTTTTATTATTTAGGCGATCGTTCATTACCATTTTAATTCAACGGACAATAAAAGGCGATCGCCCTTGATGAATTATGAATTATAAATTATAAAATAAATCCCTCCAGGCAAATGTTGACAAGATAATCTCCCATACATATAATGTATGTATGACCTTTGAATATGATCCTAAAAAAGCAAAAACAAATTGGCAAAAGCATGATGTTTCCTTTGCCGAAGCTGAAATGGTGTTTTTTGATCCCCAAGCCATTCATGACATTGATCCAGATTCAATTACTGAAGAACGTTTCATCGCAGTAGGACTAGGAAACTCCGGATTATTATTGGTCGTTATTTATACTATGCGCGGTGAGGTAATTCGACTGATTTCTGCTCGTCGCGCCACAAAACAGGAGAAAAAAGCCTATGAGAAAGGAATATGATTTTTCAAAAGGAAAACGAGGAGCGGTAATTCCTTCCCAAGGAAAAACACGCATTACTATTTATCTTGATGATGAAATTTTAGCCAATTTTAGAGAACAGGCGGAAACCGCTGGAATTGGCTATCAGACTCTAATTAATGAGGCTTTAAAAAAACATATAAAGTCCGATTCTGAGCAAGCCCTTACCCAAGAAGATTTACGCCGTATCCTTCGTGAAGAATTGTCATTGCGATCTCCGTGAAAAGGTGATGATGTTCTTTAAGGGGCGATCAGGCGAAGCCTGCCACTTTTAGTGATCGCAAGATAAATTATTAATTATTAATTATTAATTATTAAAATGATTTAGGGCGATCGGGATTTGGATTGTTTCGGTGCGATCGTAAATTACCATTTTAATCCAAGGGACAATAAAAGGCGATCGTAAATTACCATTTTAATCCAAGGGACAATAAAGGGCGATCGTTAATTACCATTTTAAACCAATGGAGAATAAAAGGCGATCGTTAATTGCCATTTTAAACCAATGGAGAATTAAGAGCGATCTTTAATCCTTTAACTCAACTTTTATTAGTTAATTTTTCTTAATTTCTGTTTTATCCCTATTTTTTGACCAAATTCCTATATGATTTTAACTAACGGCAAACTCAGTAAATTGGCGAACATCTGGGGGATGAAAAGCTAAAACAATATCACTTTTAGGAATACCTGCTGTTACTAATTCATTAGCAATACCATCCTCTAACCCATCTCGATGAATCCAGATTTTCTGCTCAATAATTTCTAGATGTACTAAACACCCATGAACCCTCAGATCATCTTCCCATCCTTGGGTAATTAATAAAAAATTATTCTCGTCATCACTGACAATTAATTGACATTTTAAATCGCCATAGGCATAAGGGATTTCCGTATATTCCTTTAACTTATTTTTAATAATATCTCGATATTTATTTAAGGTATCCATTGAAAGACCTCCTCTTTTTTTGCATCAAAGACCATTAAATTAAGCTGATATTTTTTAATAATTAACTCGCCAATTGGTTCGGAGAAAATAGCCCCATAGCTCGTTTTACGAATTGCTAAATATAATAAACATTCTGGTTTAGTTTCTTCTAAAATAGCTCTGTAAATTAGATATTGCCCTAATGCTTGCTCTAAATCGGCAATAGGGGAAGGATTGGTAAAACTTTTAATTTCAACGGCAATTGTCCGATTAGCTTTTTGAGCAGAAATTAATTTACTTATCCCCAAATCAACAAAAAGTTCTCTTAAACCCCATTTTAATCTCAATGGGTCATCTGTTATTCTCCACCCATCCTTAATTAGTGCATTTTTTACTGTATCATGATAAATATCAAGAGCTGGCATGAGTGAAAATTATTCATTATTAAGTGTGACTTAGTAAAATAAAAGCCTATCTTAATTATATGCTATTAATTATCAATATTTAACTATATT
>CAJHXH010001063.1_pt1 | contig 11670 bp, 17 predicted proteins | sample 9198571 | NCBI WGS metagenome assembly CAJHXH01 (sample SAMEA7708301, study PRJEB35096) | sediment metagenome | biome: marine neritic benthic zone biome [ENVO:01000025]; feature: sediment [ENVO:00002007]; material: shallow marine sediment [ENVO:03000034] sea grass bed [ENVO_01000059] ... | reverse complement strand
GATTACAGGTATCGGCTTTAATGTATGCAGGTTTAGTGTTAATGATTTTAACCCTAATCGTCAATATTGGAGCAGAATATATCGTTAACCAAATCAAAGCCAAATATTAAACAAAGGCTTTGGGCAAACCCCCTCAATCCCCCTTGAAAGGGGGAAGGGAAAAGGCAAAATGTAGGGTGTTGATTTTGAAGATAATAAAGAATAATATTTCAGGCTATTCCTCAGTTTTATCCCACCTCGAAATAAATTTCGAGGCTAATAGCATAAGTTCAATAAATTGAACTAAAATCCTTTCTCCGAGTTAACTTTAGTTAACGACCATTTTTAGCCTTGTCAATTCATTGCAAGGCGGTTGATTGAAAAAATCTATGAATTTATTTTTTTGATTTTACACAGAATCAATCAACACCCTAGGCAAAAGGAAATAAGATTTAAACTTTGATTATTTATTACTCCTTTTCCGAACTTTTACCAAAGTTCAAGGCATCTTTATCAAATCTTAACTTATTACTTATTACTTATTACTTATTACTTATTACTTAATTAACATGACAAGTACAACTATTGGTAGTAGCTTAAAGAAAAAACCCACTAGTACTCGTGCCATTTTTGGTTCAGTTATGACAGGGATTTCGGCTTTATGTATGGTGATTACCTTAATTCCTTTGGGTGCAGTACTCTTTTTTGTAATTGTCCAAGGTTTTAGTCGTCTCAACTTCAATTTATTTACTCAATTACCTCCGCCTCCTGGATTAAGTGAAGGAGGGTTAGCTAATGCAATTCTGGGAACTTTAATAGTTGTAGGTATTGCGGCTTTAATCTCTGTACCAATTGGGGTATTAGCGGCGGTTTATTTATCTGAATTTAGTGGTGATAATCAAATAGCACGATGGGTAAGATTTGCCACCAATGTACTTAGTGGTGTACCTTCAATTATTGCGGGGATTTTTGGTTATGGTTTATTAGTAAGTAGTGGTATTATTGGCTATTCTGCTATTGCTGGTGGTGTGGCGTTGGCTGTGTTGATGTTACCGACTATTATTAGAACTACCGATGAAGCTTTAAAAATTGTTCCCCAAGAGATTCGTTGGGCGGCTTTAGGAGTTGGTGCTTATAACTATCAATGCGTTTTGAAAATTGTCTTACCTGCGGCATTACCTTCTATTTTAACTGGGGTGACATTGGCTGTTGCCAGAGCAGCTGGTGAAACAGCACCCTTAATCTTTACCGCCCTATACTCTAACTTTTGGCCTAAATTCTCAGTCGAAGGACTTAAAGAGCCGATCGCAACTTTATCTGTATTAGTTTATAACTTTGCGATCGTACCTTTTGAACCACAGCAGGAATTAGCATGGGCTGGATCATTAATTTTAGTGTTTTTAGTATTAGCAACCAGTGTAGCCGCTCGTTTAGCAACTCGTGCCAAGACTTATTAAGTCTAGCTGTTAATTAAACCTTTTATAACTTGAGACAAATCAACCATTGTAGGTTGGGTTGAACAACGTGAAACCCAACACCGACAAAGGCAAAGATTTCATGGGGTTAACGTCAAAAGAATTTAGAATTTAGAATTGCTGAATGTAGAATTACCAAACCCTAAAGCCTGTCCTGATGAAGGAAGGATCTATGCTCGGAATAAGGTTTTAGTTAAGTCCTATCCTGTTGGGTTACGCTGTCGCTAACCCAACCTACAAGAAAACAAATTAGTTTTTATGATATTAAATGGAGGATTTTATGATCATGGAAGTACAAGATTCAAATCAAATTGACAATACCTATGAAAGAGTGATGGCACTCCGTAATGTTGATATTTATTATGGAGATTACAAGGCAGTCACAGGGGTAAATTTAGATATATCCCGCAATCAAATTACCGCTTTTATTGGTCCTTCTGGTTGCGGAAAAAGTACCATTTTAAGATGTTTAAATCGCCTCAATGATCTTATCCCTAGCTTTCATTTGGAAGGGCAAATTACCTATCATGGACAAAATCTTTATGCCTCTGATATTGATCCAGTTGAGGTAAGAAAAAGAATTGGCATGGTTTTTCAACGTCCTAATCCTTTTCCCAAAACTATCTATGATAATGTGGCTTACGGAGCAAGAATTAATAAGTATGATGGGGATTTAGATGAGTTAGTAGAAACTTCTTTACGCCGTGCAGTCTTATGGGATGAAGTAAAAGACAAGTTACAAGAAAGTGGTTTTTCTCTCTCTGGAGGGCAACAACAACGACTCTGTATTGCTAGGACGATCGCCGCTCAACCAGAAGTAGTATTAATGGATGAACCCTGTTCGGCATTAGATCCTATTTCTACCCTCAAAATAGAAGAATTAATGCGCGAATTAAAGGAAAATTATACGATCGTAATCGTCACCCATAATATGCAACAGGCAACGAGGGTAGCTGACATGACCGCCTTTTATAATGCAGAAGCCCTAGAAGGAGGCAGTAAAATTGGCTATTTAGTGGAATTTGACAAAACAGAAAATATCTTTGGTAACCCGAAAGAAGAAGCTACTAGAGATTATGTGAGTGGCAGATTCGGCTAAGGGCAAGGTTGGAAAATATTTCCAGTTAGTTAGAGCTTGCTGAAATAACGAAGAAGTCTAATGAAACCCCATAGACATAATGTGGGGCATTGCCCACCCTAGATTTATCTATAACACAATTGAAGCATCTAAAAGGGGTGATTCTGTTTCCAATACTGATATACCAAAAGTTTCAATATGAAAATTCAGAGCGGATTTTGCATCATTTAATGCTTCTTCGCTAGTATCCCCTTCCCCAATAACCACTCCTTGAATTCCCAAGGGATAAGCGATATAACCATCATCATGTTTTTCAACTATAAATTTAATTTTTTTCATACAGGAATTAAATTATCTACTTACAAATCAAGAATAACAGTAATTAGCAGTTATTTGTTGCTTACTCAAGGCTGAAGTTATTTGATAATAAGAGACTATACCGAAACTTGAGTCAAATTTTTGTAATTCAGGCTGAAAATTTTTAATTTTTTGGGAAGCATTTAAAATCTCAATCCCTATAACATTGCCTTCAGCATCATAATCTAAAATTACACCAGCACTAATAGCATCACTTTCTTCAATTTCAGTATTTCCCCAACTAATTCTTAAAACATCAACATCATTATCATATTTAGCGTCCATTATTTAACCTCCGATATTTATTTAATTTACTTGTAAAATAGACTGTAACAACTTTATTAGGTTCAACTAAATCATTTAAGGATTATACCGTTAAATTAATTCATATATTTACATAATGCTACTATATATAGAAATAATTACTAAGAAGGGAAAATAAAATGTTAGCTAATTATATTGATCAAGTAATGAAAAACGCTGTTTATGAAATTATCGAAGATGATAATACTTATTGGGGAGAAATACCAAATTTTCAGGGAGTATGGGCAAATAATGAAACTTTAGAAGGATGCAGAAACGAATTAAGAGAAGCATTAGGTGATTGGATTGCTTTACGTTTAAAGTTAGGTTTAGAAATACCAATTGTTAATGAAATTAATCTTAATGATATTAATAAACCTCTGATTTCTGCATAGACAATAGTTACTAATAAAAAAGAAATTAGTGTTGGATTGCTACAACGAATTTTACGTCAAGCAAATATATCCCGTGAAGAATGGTTCGGCTAATACTACCTGCAATTTTTTAAATATTGACTTACATTAGTAATTGTAATTTTTTGAATTATGAATTTGTATGAAAATGGAACAAGCAAAAAAGTCTAGGGAAGAAATTCGTAAGAGTTTTGTAAATTTTTCAAGAAGAGATTCTCTTTTTGGTGGAAATTTTGGTGAAAGCGAATATAGAGAGTTGAAAAATAAAGTTCAAATACACATCAATAATTTCTGTAATAATGGAAGAAAATCATCACAAGACGAAAAACAATTTTGGCTGGATTTTATTGATAAATACCATCCAGAGAATATAACTTCAATGACACCAAGTCAACACCAACAATTTGTTAGTAATGCTTATGAAACTTTACGGGAAAAAATTGCCCAATTTAATCAACAAGAAGAAGAGAATAGAGTACAACCCTTTGATTGGGATTCAATCATATACACCGAAAAATAAAAGACGATAAATATAATTAATAAAGTCTAAGTTACTTACTGTTTACTGAAAACTCAGGTTAACCGATAATAGGAGACTGTACCGTTAAATTAACTCATATATTTACATAATGCTTATTTCTCTTAACTGGTTACAAGAATTAGTCAAAATTGATTTATCCCCTGAAGAATTAGCGAAAACTCTTACCATTGCTGGGTTTGAAGTAGAAGACATTGAAGATAGAAAAAGTTGGGCTGACGGTGTGGTTGTCGGTAAAGTGCTAGAATGCGATCGCCATCCCAACGCTGATAAACTAAGTTTATGTCAAGTGGATATTGGTAACGAAACCCCGTCACAAATTGTCTGCGGTGCCCCTAATGTGAAAAAAGATATATTTGTGGCAGTGGCAACCCTTGGCACTTATTTACCGAAAGTTGATTTAAAAATTAAATCGGCAAAACTCAGAGGAGTAAAAAGTGAGGGCATGATTTGCTCTTTAGCCGAATTAGGTTTAGCCAAAGACAGCGAAGGGATTAAAATCTTAGAAGGGGATTTACAAGTTGGGCAAGATGTACGCCCGTTATTAGGTTTAGATGATGTTATTTTGGATGTAACTGCTACCGCTAACCGTGCCGATGCCTTAAGTATGGTAGGGGTTGGGAGGGAAGTTGCCGCCTTGACAGGGGGTGATTTGAGTTTACCCGAAATCGATGGTGATATTAAAATTGATGACACTCACATCTTAAGTTTAGATATTGCTGAAACTTCTGCTTGTCCTGCTTATATTGGTACAATTATTGAAAATGTCAAAATCGCCTCCTCTCCTCAATGGTTGCAATGGCGTTTAGAAAGTGCAGGAGTACGCCCCATTAATAATGTTGTCGATGTAACTAATTATATTCTCTTAGAATGGGGGCAACCTTTACACGCCTTTGACAGGGATAAATTACAGCAAATTACAGATAGTCAAGATTTAACTATTGGGGTGCGTTTTGCCAAGGAAAATGAAAATTTAATCACCTTAGATGGGCAAAAAAGAGATTTAAAATCCCAAAACTTATTAATTACCGCCAATGATAAACCCGTTGCTTTAGCTGGTGTCATGGGAGGAGAAGAAAGCGAAGTTGACGACAATACCCAAAATATTGTACTCGAAGCCGCCTTATTTGATCCCGTTGCCATTCGTCGCAGTAGTAGAAGTCAAAGTCTTCGCAGTGAAGCCTCAACCCGTTATGAAAGAGGTGTTAACCAAGTGGAATTGGAAAAGGCGTTAAATCGTGCGGTTACTTTAATCCAAGAATTAGCGGAAGGAAAAGTTATTAGTCAAGCCACTGCTGATAATCGCCCTGACAAATTAACCAATACCATCGAATTAAGGTTAAACCGCATTCACGAAATTTTAGGCAAAGTTATCATCCCCCCTAACCCCCCTTCAAAAGGGGGGAATATAGAATTGGGAGAGGTTGCACCTGAAGATGTTGTCAGAATTTTAGAAGATTTAAACTGTCAATTAGAGGTAACTCAAGAAAACCCCTTAACATGGTTGGTGACTGTGCCTCCTTACCGTTACCGAGATTTAGAAAGAGAAATTGACTTAATTGAAGAAGTAGCCAGACTTTACGGTTATGATCATTTTTATGATACCTTACCCACTCAATCTCAAACTGGTTATATTCCTTCTTCCTGGCAAATTCAACGACAAATCAGAAACAGTTTAACTGGCTTAGGCTTAACGGAATTGGTGCAATATTCCTTAGTAAGCCCTGAAAAAGCGGAAATCAAAATTGCTAACCCCTTATTCAGTGAATATTCCGCCCTCCGCACCAACTTAATTGACGGTTTAATTACTGCCTTTGAATACAACCAAGCCCAAGGAAACGGAGCTTTAAACGCCTTTGAAATTGGACGAGTTTTTTGGTCAAAAGATGGCAAAATGTTAGAAGCTGATGCCTTAGGAGGAATTATAGGCGGTGATTTATACCCCGATGGTATCTGGGTAAATAGTGGTAAACCGCAACCGATGTCATGGTATGAAGCGAAGGGCATTTTAGAAAGTTTATTTAATAATTTAAAAGCACCCATTAGTTATAAAGCAGAATCAGAGGATAACCGTTTACATCCGGGGCGTACTGCCAGTTTATGGTTAAATAAAACGAAAATAGGCATTTTTGGGCAGTTGCATCCTCAATTAAGACAAGAAAAGGATTTACCTGACAGTATTTATGTCTTTGAGTTAAAATTAGAGTCATTAATCGCCTTTTTAGACCAAAAATACTTACAAACTCCTACTTTTAAAGCCTATTCTACCTATCCCAGTATTGAGCGTGATTTAGCTTTCTTTGCCCCTACCGATTTAACTGTTGCCGATATTATGACAGCAATGCGAAAAGCAGGAGGTAAAACACTCGTTGATGTGAAATTATTTGACGAATATAAAGGGGAAAGTGTAGAGGAAGGTAAGCGTAGTTTAGCCTTTAGTTTAGTATATCGTTCTGTTGATAAAACTCTTAAAGATACGGATGTTGATCCTATTCATAATAAAATTCGTAAGGCTTTAACTAAACAATTTGCTGTGGAATTACGCAGTTAAATTAATTAATTTTGGTGGGCATTGCCCACCCTACATAGAAAAATTGAAGGAGTAATAGTTAATTTGTTAGAATTTGAGTGGGATGAAAATAAACGTCAATCAAATCTGAGAAAACATGGTATAGATTTTGTGGCGGCATCTAAAATTTTTAAAAATTACACTGTTGAATTTGAAGATAATCGTTATGATTATAGAGAAGACAGATTTATTGCCATTGGTATCATTGGAAATCAAACTTTAACAGTTGTTTACACTATGAGGAATGGCATTATTAGATTAATAAGTGCCAGAAAATCTACTAAAGAAGAGAGAAAAATTTATGAACAAAATTAGTATTAAAGAAACCTACAATTTAACTGATTTAACTGACTGGGAAAGAATCAATCAAATGTCAGAAGAAGAAATAGAAAAAAATGCTCTTTCTGATCCTGATAATCAACCTTTATCTTTAGATTTAAAGGGATTAAAGCCCAAAAAAACTCTAATGGAGGTGAAAAATGGGAAAGATTGTTGAAGTTTTATTTTAATTTATCGATCGCCTGATGGTACTTTCAAAGATACCGATGTTGATTCGATTCATAATAAAATTCGGGAGACTTTAACTAAACAATTTGCGGTTGAATTACGCAGTTAATTGATTAATTTCGGTGGGCAATGCCCACCCTACAGTAACTTACATGATATAGTAAAATATAACCAATATCATAAAATAATAATTCTAACAATAATCAAGATATGAGAGGGGAAGTAGAATTTAGATCCGATAAATTAGCAGTTTTAATTGATGCGGATAATACCAGTATCAAAGTTATCGAATCTTTATTAAGAGAAATTACTAAATTTGGGACTGCTTATGTTAAAAGAGTTTACGGTGATTGGACTAATAATAACATGAACAGTTGGAAAAAAGTTCTTAATAATTTTGCCCTAACACCGATTCAGCAATTTGCATATACTTCGGGTAAAAATTCTACTGATATTGCTTTAATCATAGATGCAATGGATTTACTTTATACAGATAAATTTGATGGTTTTTGCATAGTATCTAGTGATAGTGATTTCACTCCCTTGGTTAACCGTATTAGACAAAATGGTTTATTGGTATATGGTTTTGGCAAAAAACAAACTCCACGATCTTTTATCTCAGCTTGCGATCGTTTTATACAGACGGATCTATTAGATGATTCTGATACAGAAAATGATGATAATTTAGAAAATATTACATCAGATGTAAATTCAAGTCAAGATAAAGATAAACTGAAAAACTTATTAATAGAAGCCTATGAATCAGTTACAGGTGGGGAGAAAATTGAAATAAATATGGGTAGATTAGGACAACAAATAAATTTGATGGTATCTTCATTTGATTCGAGAGAATATGGATTTAAAAAATTAGGAGACTTACTCAGAGATACAGATTTATTTATTATTAATGAAAATAGTATCAAACTTAAGTAAAGTTAACTTTTGTCAGTGCGATCGCCTGTAGGTTGGGTTGAAGAATGAAACCCAACATCTTCTCAAATCTTACTAAAGCCCCTCAACATAGAGTTGCATTAGAAATATTTAGACCAAATAATCAAGAAAGACTTTGTATTTCATCCCAAGTAATGGCGGAGTTTTATTTTAAATTATTGATCGCCTAATGGTATTTTAAAAGATCTGGATTTAGAAAATTTATTATAAAAACAAATGCCTTCTATCTCAATGTTTTATGGAATTATTATCTATATGTATTTTATGGATAATAAACAACATCAAATGCCTCATATTCACGCAAAATATCAAGATTATGAAATCGTGCTTTCTATTCCCGATGGTGAAATTTTAGAAGGTGATATGCCCAAATCAAAAATGAAACTTTTGTCAGCATGGATAGAAATACATCAAGATGAGTTAATGGCAAATTGGCAACTTGCTATTTCAGGACAACAATTGTATAAAATTGAACCACTAAGATAAAATTATGAATCCTAGAATTATTGCAGTAAAACCAGCAGATGATTATAAATTAATACTTTCTTTTAGCAATGGAGAAAATGGTATTTATGATTGTTCACATTTGCTGAATTGGGGCATATTTCAAGAACTGCAAGACAAAAATTATTTTAAACAGGTAAAAGTATTAGATGGTACGGTAGCATGGCCTAATGAGCAAGATATTTGTCCTGATACCCTTTATCTTGATTCAATTAAAATAGTTTTACATTAAATTTATATTATAATCTAACTTTTTCTCTATTTTGTCGCCTGATGGTACTCTCAAAGATCCCGATGTTGAGCCAATTCATAATAAAATTCGTAAGGCTTTAACTAAACAATTTGCGGTGGAATTACGCAGTTAAATTATTCATTTTGGTGGGCATTGCCCACCCTACATTTTTGTTTTGTTTGATACAAAGGTGAATAAGGTGATCTGATCTCTATGACAATTAATGAGTAGATTCAGTGCGATCGCTTGTAGTGCGATCGCCTGTAGGTGGGGTTGAAGAATAAAACCCAATATCTTCTCAAACATCTTATAACTCTTTATGGCAACCGAAGCTAACCGAATTTATGTTAAAACCTAAAAAGAAAAAAATAGGCTATATTGAATAAATAATTTACCAATAGCAGTCACAATGGAATTAACAACAGATACGTCTCTTAAAAATAACTTATCAGAAATTCTCGATCGAGTTAATGAAGATCATATTCCGATTATTATTACCCGTGAAAATGGAAAACCTGTTGTGATGATGTCTCTAGAAGATTTTAACGCTTATGAAGAAACTGCTTATCTAATGTCTAGTGCGAATAACGCCCAACGTTTGAATCAAGCGATAGAAGAATTAAGACAGGGAAAAGGTGTCGAAAGAGAATTAATTGAAGAATGATTATCAAATGGGCTGAAAATGCTTGGGATGACTACATTTATTGGCAAAATACCGATAAAAAAATAACTAAAAAAATTAATGCACTGATTAAAGATATTATCCGTCATCCTTTTGAGGGTATTGGTTATCGGTGAACCATTAAAACATAATTGGAGTGGTTTTTGGTCAAGACGGATTAATAAAGAGCATCGCTTAATTTATGCTATAGAACAAGAAGAATTATTGATTGCTCAATGTCGTTTTCACTATTAAGGTGCGATCGCCAGTAGGTTGGGTTGAAGGATGAAAACCAATATTACTTGTTAGCTGAATTTTAAGATAGATTCGAGATATACTGGAATTGTTTATATTTTTAGGAGTTTAAATTATTCCCACACAAGCTCCAGGTTTGGCAATGTTATAGATTGTGTGTTTGGGCAACTAAACTATATTTACCGATTTATTTAATTCGTATAGATGAACGCACAGGTTACATTATTTTCATTGCTGGAGAGGAAACACTAATCGAAATTTTGCCAAATGGAAATTGGAGGTATGCTAATGAATAAGCCCGACTTTAATAGTATGAGTCTTAAAGAGTTACGAACTTATATATTATCTAATCGTGATGACAATGACGCTTTTTATACATTTGTTGATCGAGTTGACACTGAGAAGACATGGACAATTTATTCGCCAATTAATTCCATTGAAGAGATGGAGAAATATCCAGAAATTCTCAACAGATTAAAACAAGATTCAGGGAGAAAAGTGCCAAATAATTAAATTTTCTGGAAGTCAGAAAGAATGCGCGAATGCGCGAATGCGCGAATGCGCGAATTACCCACGCCGTCGGCTTGAAAGTCCGGAATTATTTTTCTTTGCTAAGAAAGTGTGATCGCTTGTAGGTTGGGTTGAAGAATGAAACCCAACATCTTCTTAAAGAGCAATCTCAAGAAACCGATCGCCAAATTAAACAACTTAGTCAAGAAGTTCGACAAGTTAATCAAGAAATTGGTAATCTTGGTGGTAAATGGGGGCGTTTTGTGGAAAATATGGTTGCACCAGCCTGTGAAACGCTATTTTTAAAGCGAGGTATTCCTGTACATCAAGTTAGTCAACGGGTGAAAAAAAAGCTCAACGGGCAAAATTTAGAGATTGATGTGTTAGTCACTAATGAAAATCATTTTTTAGTAGTAGAAGTTAAAAGTAGTGTCAAAGTAGATGATGTCAGGGAATTAATCGATGATTTAGGGGAATTTAGCCAATTTTTCCCTGAATATAACCAAAAACAATTATATGGGGCAGTAGCAGGAATTGAAATCGAAGAAGGTGCAGATAAATATGCTTATCGTCAAGGTTTATTTGTCTTAGCCCAAGCGGGGGAAAATGTTACTATTCTTAATGATGATAATTTTCAGCCTAAAGTCTGGTAAAAATGGAATTTTCTATTTATTATGGTAGCTATTAAATCTGAATTGGAATTAAAAGAAATTTACGATCAAGACTTCAATCAATGGTTAGTAATAACCGCTAAATTACTTAAAGAAAATAAATTTAGTGAGTTGGATTTGGAAAATTTAATCCTTGAAATTGAAGCGATGGGTAAAAATAATCAACGGGAGTTAAAAAATCGTTTAGTTGTTTTAATAATGCACTTGCTTAAATGGAAATATCAGCCTGAGAAAAAATCAACAAGCTGGTTAAAAACTATTAATGAACAACGTCGTCAATTAACATTTTTATTAGAAGATAATCCTAGTTTAAAACCAAAAATTAATACTGTTATTGATAAATGTTATTCTCTAGCTCGAAAAGAAGCGAGTCAAGAAACGAATTTACCTTTAAAAACTTTTCCTGAAAATAATCCCTTTACTTTAACGGAAATTTTAGATGCAGATTTTTTTCCAGAAAGTTAGTTAAGGGTAGGGATTCCCCCTAAAATTTTTCCTGACTTTTATTTTAATTTATTGGCTCTTTCAGAGTAAGTGTGGTTAAATGATCTAAAATAATAGCTATGAAGTTTGTCTTGCAAAGATTATAGAGATACAAAAATTAATTTTTTTGATTTGGTGCTTTTATTTTCACCTAACACCTAATACCTAATACCTAACACCTGTT
>CAJHXH010000960.1_pt1 | contig 11707 bp, 10 predicted proteins | sample 9198571 | NCBI WGS metagenome assembly CAJHXH01 (sample SAMEA7708301, study PRJEB35096) | sediment metagenome | biome: marine neritic benthic zone biome [ENVO:01000025]; feature: sediment [ENVO:00002007]; material: shallow marine sediment [ENVO:03000034] sea grass bed [ENVO_01000059] ... | reverse complement strand
TCTGAATAGAAAAATAAAATTTTTGTCTAAATTCTGAAGCCACATTATCCCTAACAAGAGGAATAGCAACTCCCAAATTAGTTTGCCAATCATGCCATTGCCAATTCCAACTTAAGCCCAAACTCGCCAAATTTTGGCACCGCAAAATTTGGCGAGTTTGGGCTTAAGTTGGAATTGGCAATGGCATGATTGGCAAACTAATTTGGGAGTTGCTATTCCTCTTGTTAGGGATAATGTGGCTTCAGAATTTAGACAAAAATTTTATTTTTCTATTCAGAAAAGATTTTCTTTTTAGTTCAGGTCGTTATTCAAATATGTTCGCCCAGCGCAGGCATAGCCTGAAAGCCAAAGAGCCGTTCTTCTTAGGAGTGCAAGTACTGCAGGAAGTAGATGATCTGATTGTTGGCAGAATAATCTTGATGATCTGGTAAGCTAAGAAAAAAGTATTTATTTCCTCAATCTGGATAAAATAATACCAATTTCATTTAAGATTGCAACAGTAGAGGCGAATGGCATTTGCCCACAGAAGGCGATTATGTGTAGCAGTCTTTTTTGAATTTGGTATAAAAATATTTTAGGAGTATATTTTTATGTTTGATTTTATTTCCCTTGCCGCCTCAATCGTTACCCTTATCAGTCCTTTTATGCCTCATCTGAAATCTTTAGGGCAAAATGTTCAAAAAAAACTTGAAGATGTTATTGCTGAAAAAGATGGTGAGTTATGGGAGCAAGCGCAAACTTTATGGAGTAAGCTTAAGGGTATCTTTCAAGAAGATCCAGAGATTGAAGCACAGTCGAATCTTTTATCTACAGCACCAGAGAATAAGATTTATCAGGAAATCTTGACTAAATCACTGGCTGAGAAACTGGAATCAAATCCTGATCTAGCTAATGAGTTACTCAAACTCATGGGAGGTAAAGCTGGCGTTCAGAAAGTAATTGGTGGAGATGAAGCTTGGATAGAAGGAATTCGACAAAAGATGGCTTCTTCTGGCACCCAAGAAACTAGAGGTGGGAATAAATCAGTAATTAAAAATGTTACTCAAGAAATGGGATTAATTTGAAATGCGAAATCCAAACATTCATTCTGGTTGTTTAATTGAAGGCTTTTATGAATAATTCATCTTACAAATCCATTCAGATCATGCCCTATTCGATGATGGTGGGGCAAAAACAATTGAAGTTAGCACTAGAACTTACCTACATAGCTCCAGGTATAGGAGGAGTATTACTAAGTGGTCAGCGAGGAACGGGTAAATCGACTTTAGTAAGGGCTTTTGGTGTCATGATGCACAAGGAAGGGAAACTTCCCGTTACTCTACCTATTAATGCAACAGAGGATAGAGTGGTTGGCGGTTGGGATAATAAGAAACTTTTACAAGGTGATTTAGTACCTCAACTCGGATTACTTGAAGAAGCAAATGAAGGGCTACTTTATGTTGATGAAATAAATTTATTAGATGACCATATTGTGAATATTATTCTCGATGTAACTTCGACAGGGATTTTAGTGGTAGAGCGGGAAGGAAAAGATGAGAGCAAAGAAGTTCAGTTTACCTTAGTGGGGACGATGAACCCTTCCGAAGGAGGCCTTCGCCCTCAATTATTAGATCGTTTTGGATTAATGGTAGATGTTGTGACAGAGGAAGATGAAACTATTCGAGGTAACATTTTACAGGCGGTTTTAGATTATGATGCCTTTAGAAATGCTCAAACCGAAAAATTTGTTGATAAATCAAAAAATCCTCAATATAACGAGTCTGTAAAAAAGGTAAACCAATATCAGGATGAAGATGAGAAGATCAAAACTAAACTCAAGGATGCTCGAATGAATTTATCTCAAGTAGTTTTACCCCCAGAAATAACCAAATTGTGTGTCCGTATCGCTAAAAAATTTCAGGCGGAAGGTCATCGGGGTGACTATGTTATGGCATTGGCGGCTCGTGCTCATGCGGCTCTGAGAGGGGCGAATAAAGTAGAGTTTGAAGATATTTTAAAAGTAGCACCATTAGCATTACAACATCGTCGTCTTGCTGCTTTACAAGGAGAAGAGGTATTATGGACGGAGAAAGACACAGAGGATATTAAGAAACTCTTTCAAGGTAATGAGGCAACTGATGGAGGTAATATTTCTCCTTTGTTTGGTAAAAAAACGATAAAATGAGCGTTGAGGAACATAAAGCGAAAACAAGGATCTTGTTAGCATTATTTACGATTGATTCACTGTGGTTAGCACAAAGAGTACTGAAAAAATCGAACCATTTATGAAAGGGTTAGCTTGTCTAGCTTTGGATTCTGAGTTACGCAGTGCCTTAGTATTTGATATTTCACTAACTGCCCTTCAAGATGGAGCCTCTCAGTTAGCTGCAATGTTAAAAATATTAACTGGGAAGGATGTGGATATTGTTTTTTTAGGTTCCACAGAAAATGAGGATCATTTATGGGGAAATTGGCGTTTAAAGCGAGATAGGGATAGAAATAGGATTGATTGGCAGTTTAATCGACTTGCTCAATCTTCTTCTCATTCTCATCCTCGAATAATTTTAATTCCTGATTTAGCTCGCATAAGTCTTGCTACAGCAAGGGCTTGTGTTACTGTAACTGGTGCAGATGTTGCTAATTTACAGCGTCATGGTCAAAGTCTAGTGTGGAAACCCAATTTATGGTGGTTGGCAGGCTGTGCTAGTGCTGAAATAGGAGAAGTATCACCTCATTTATTAGATCGTTTTGCATTGAGACTTCCTGGTCCTCAAATACCCATTTTTGACCGTGCCAATGATATACAGCAATGGGTTGAACATTCTTTGTCGGCTAATCAAAAATCATTAAAGCAGATTCCCGATAACATTAGTGAGCTATCGCAACAAGTAAAGCAGATTCCTGATAACATTAGTGAGTTATCGCAACAAGTAGAGCAGATTCCCGATAACATTAATGAGCTATTGCAACAAGTAAAGCAACTTTCAGATAATATTAGTGAACAATTGCAACAAGTAAAGCAACTTTCAGATACTATTAGTGAACAATTGCAAGCAGTAAAGAAACTTCCAGATACTATTAGTGAACAATTGCAAGCAGTAAAGAAACTTCCAGATACTATTAATGAGCAATTACAAAAAGTAAAGCAGCTTCCGTTACCTCAAATTAGTTCAGATTTAATAACTCAAATCCTCTTATCTTTTGAGCAAAAATCTCCTGGATTTCGACGAGAAATAACGTTAGCAAGGTTAAGCCGTTCCTTAGCTCAGTTGGAAGGGATGTCTGAAGTGTCTGTTAACCATATTCAACAAGCGGTTAATTTAATTGGTCTTAAGGTTATAATCAATAAACCATCTACATCAGATTTACCTGCGGAAAAATTTTCTCAAGATAATCTTTCATCAGAAAAAAAAGAAGAAAATAAATCTGAATGGCAACCTAAAGATGTTGAAAAAAGGGAGCGAAAAGATATGACAAAAGATGATGGAGAAATCTCGCTCGAGGAAAAATCCGCTATCCCTCCTGAGACAGAAGCTTCTTTTGATGTCAGTTCTATTTCTATAGAGCCTTATCCAGAAGATAGAGCTTCAGCTACACGAGAAGCTAATTCACTGCAATTACCACAACAGCGTTATCGTTCCATTAGAGCTACAGAAGGTCCAATTATCGGTACTCAACCAGCTAGGGATTGGGAGGATATTGCTATCTTAGCTACTGTCCTTGAAGCCTCTAAATTTCAAAAGGTTCGCTCTCCCCTGAAAAAATCTGATACCTCTTTTCGGGTAACTCCAGCTGATTTCCGCAGTTATCGCCGTGCTCCTGTGCCACAACAAATGTTTGTTGCTATTTTAGATTATACTTCTTTAGACGGATGTGATTGGTCTGAAGCCATTTTGCCTCATCTTAATTGGGCTTATACTATTCGTGCTAGTATTTGTATTGTTCAGGTAGGTTCTGCCCATGCTAAAAATAAATACCGTGCTCAACAAATTAAAAGTCATAAGTTACTTTCTCCGAATATATACAATGCTCTTGAAGAACAACCCGGAATAGCTACTCCTCTTGCTCATGGATTAGATTTGGCTATGCGTACTCTACAGTCAGCTTTACAAAATGGTCGCAATAGAATAGAACAAGCTCGATTAGTTGTTATTACTGATGGGCGTGGGAATATTCCTTTAGCGGCTAGTCGTGCGGGAGAGTTAACAAAACCGGTTTCTCGTGAAGGCATTGAGGATGCTTTTACTGTGGCACAAGAGTTAAAAAAAATTAAGAAGGTGAAAACTTTTTTACTTAATCCACAACCTCAACAGTATGCTGATTTACCGATTATCTTAGGAGAAATACTGGGGGCAACTATTCAACCCATTAGTTTATGGGAGGGTTGAAATAATGGCAAAAAAAGATCATGTTTTCAACAAGATTATTTCTAATAAAGAAAGAAAAAATCCTGCTGTTAATCCCCAACAATCTATTAGCGGGAAAGAAGGCAGTATTATTGAAAGTAGTTGTCAATCTATGCGTCTAGACCAATCTATGGATATTAGTAGCCGTAGTTTTGAACAAACAATGAAAACTGGTCAAGATGGTAATATTAGTGATAGTAGTCAGTCTTTTCAACAAAATTTACATTTAGCAGATAGAGATTACTACTTTGATTTAAAAATGTTAGAAAAATCAGGAGAAAATGAGCCGGATTCTCTCAAACCTATATCTATTTCATCAGAAACGGAATTAAAATCGGCTCAAGTTTATATCGTGCGTGTGTCTGCCAGTCTTAATTCCTATCAATCTGATTTACCAGATTTTTCAGTCCAACTAAAACAGAATCCGATCAAAGTCTCTAAAAAATTACGCTTATTTATACAAGAAGATAGTATTAATAATTCAGAAAAAGCCATAGAATATATTTCTGGTAAAGGAGAGTTTACTGTGGGGCAAGAAAATGACTGGTACTGTGATTTTGAAATTAAGATTAAACCTCAATATACGATAACTTCCACTAAATTAAACCTAATTTATTTGGCTTCCCAATACAATCAACCTCGAGTTGCAACTACAGTTACTATTTCTTTAGAAAATTTAGGTTTACAAGTCTTACCAGATTCTCTCTGTTGTTATTTCCCTACTAATGTTAAACTACCTGACAATACTGCAATTCTTCATATTTATCCTCTTAATAAAAAACAATTAAACTTAATGGGATGGGTCAAGAATTTTAAAGATAGAAAGAGAAAGCTTTATCCGATTGAGCGTTTAAAACTATCATCTTCCTGCTATTCTAATCAGGAACTATATCTGAAAGCCATCGAGGAAGCAGTTAATGATTTTGCGATCGCTAATCAAGGAAATTTAGCACAATGGTTCGATTCTGTCCTTAAACTTTATCCAGAAAACTGTTGCATTATTATTGTGGATCTTACGGATTATAAAATTCCTTTTCCTTGGGAAATGTTTAAGTTGTCTAATGGTGAATATCTTGGCACTCTTGCTCTTATGGTTCGTTGGACTGAAGCTCAATATTATGGTAAACAAGTATTGCTACCGACTGATAAAATTGAATCTAAAGGTCGAGTAGTAACTTCTTTTGACTCTCACCCACAAGATATTCCTATTTTAAATCAACTAACCTCTTGTTGTTCGACTTCTCCTTCTAATGTACAAGATTATCTTGGTGATTCATTAGAAAAAGATCCCGTTGGATTAGTATACATGCAACACTCGACTTTTCTTTGCTATGGGGATGAACAACTTGCTCGAAATCAATTACCCAGCACCTCAAATTTATCACCTCAGAAATGTCGTTTTGATAATGTTGCAGGAAGATTAAACTCTAAACCCCTTTTTTTTGTAAATAGTCCGTATTCTGGACATATTTTATGGTCAGGTCAAAAAGCTTGTGGATTAATTAACGCTATACTTACTCAAGTCGGTTCTGGATGTATTGGTACTCTAGGCTATACTCATCCTGAAATAGCAACTTGGATTGCTAAGAGGTTTCTTGAGAATGCGAATTCTCAAAATGGAGTTTCTCCGGCCGATTTTCTGAAACAATTACGTCTTTATGCTGTAAACAAATTGAGGAAAGCAAATCAAGATAAGCGAAAAACGGCAAAACTTATCTTCTTATATATATTTATGTACGTTTATTATGGCAATCCTCAAGCAAAGCTAAAGGTTGTCCCTGAATGCTCTAATTTATCAAGAGGGGGAGATATATGATTAATACAGCAACGAAGAAATTGAATATCAAACCGATTATCAGCTATCCTCACCAAGCTGAATTGGGGAAGAGTTACTTAATGACTATAGATCTTCAGCCCTTAACAAAATTTGAAGAATGGCCAGAGCCAAAAACAGAGGAAATGGTGATCTACTGTCTCTTAAATACTTATCCTTTGTTTGAAAATGAGCCATTGGGAGAACCAGCCGTTGTAATTCATCGTTTTGGGGGTACTTATGGCCCAGTCAGATACCTGCTTAGAGCTTCTTCATTAAAACAGCAGGGAAGCATTAAGATTACCTTGGTAAATGGTTGGGGCGTACCTATTGATGTGATTGAGTTGGATCAGATAGAAGTCAGACAACAAAAGGTTGGGACAGATTCTATCGCACTACCAGAAGTTTCTGTTAAATATCCCGTTTGGTCTGAAACTGAACTTGCACTTCAAACTGAAAACTTTGAGGTAGCTACCGTTGAATTTGAAGAAACTTTTGAATTTGATATTGTCACTATTGTTCGCAAAGAACCAATAAAAAATCCAGAACAAAGAAAAAATCTATTTGATCGCTTTATAAAAAGTGTCGGAAATGTTTTTTCTCGTGATGTTAATGGAGAAACGGCAAGGTGGGAATACCATACTGATAAAGGAGAAGCTTCATATTTTACTGAACAGTTATCAATTATTACTGACCATTCATCGGTAAACAGTGAACAGTTAGATAACTCTCAAATTTCTTCAAAAAAGGCTAACTCTAATCAAAAATTAATTCCCCTAGATCTAGTTTATATTCAGGGCGGTAAATTTATCATGGGTACAGAAGATAAAGAAATCGAAAGGCTGACTAAAAAGTTTGGTCGGGATTATTTTAGATACGAAAGCCCGCAACATGAGGTAACAGTGCAACCTTTTTATCTGAGTAAATATCCTATTACTCAAAGACAATGGAAAGCGATCGCTCTTAGAACTGATTTAAAGGTAAAAGAAGACTTAGAACCTGAACCATCTTACCATAAAAATAACCCTCAATTTTTTTCTTTCCCAGCCACAAGAGGAAAATTAGATTTCCCCTATTATGGAGAAAATCCCACCTATTTAGATCGTCCTGTAGAATATGTAAACTGGTTTCAAGCTAAAGAATTTTGCGATCGCCTTTCCCGATTAACAGGAAAAGAATACCGATTACCCACCGAAGCAGAATGGGAATATGCTTGTCGTGCAGGTACAAAGACACCTTTTTATTTTGGTGAAACTATTACCTCAGATTTAGCTAATTATGATGGGAAAAATATTTACGCAGACGAACCAAAAGGAGTGTATAGAGATGAGACAACCCCTGTAGGTATGTTTCCCCCTAATGCTTTTGGTTTGTACGATATGCACGGGAATGTATGGGAATGGTGTGAGGATGATTGGCATGAGAACTATAATGATGCCCCAAACGATGGTATTGCTTGGAAAACTGAAGATATTAACTATATTGTACTACGAGGGGGTTCTTTCGGCGTTAATCCGAGTAGCTGCCGTTCCGCCTGTCGCGGCCCTATCGCGCGCGTCAACATCGATTTTGGGTTTCGTGTTGCGTGTGTGTTGCCGAGGACTTCTTAACCCTTTGCACTTTTGCCCTTTTGCCCTTTGTCCTTCTTTTCTTTTCACTTTTATGTTCATCTCGCCGTTAGGCGAGTCGATTTAGAATTAAGAATACAGAATTAACAATGCAGAATTAACAATTAATAATTAATAATTAATAATTAACAATGCGAAGTTTAATTAATGTTAAAATGTTTATTTAGCAAAGCTTTCAGTAAATGGAGTGAAACTAATCTTGAAATTAGCGATCTCTTCGGAGCTGGCTACGCCTCATCGCATTGTCTTGTAGAAGTAGATAATGATGGTAGTTTTTAGTTCTCAGTTCTCCGAAAATAAGAAACAGTTAAAAATAAGCCGCATCTTTAATGAATGAGCTACCAATTATTCAAAAAACCTATGACTTGATCAAATGGTATATTCCCATCGTAAATCGCTTACCCCGTAATCATCGTTTTGCATTAGGCGATCGTATTATTAATAATTTATCTGATTTACTGGAGGGACTAATTCAGGCACGTTATACTAGTAAAAGGAATAAACTAGCTCGTCTTCAAGCATTAAATACTCAGCTTGATATTTTACGTTATCAGACTCGTTTGTTGTACGACTTTGAGTTAATTTCTCTTAAACGCTCTGAAAATGCCAATAAACAGCTTAATGCGATCGGGATGGATTTAGGAGCATGGATTAAGCAACAACAAGGGAACTAATAATTAAGAATTAAGAATTAAGAATTAAGAATTAAAAAGGTTCTTTTTAAGTAGTTATGACCACAAAAATCTGGGTACAAGCTCTCCCTTTAAAGAAAAATAAACCAAAATTGCTTCTTTCAAGCTCTATAATTTCAGGAAACTTAATTCTGCACTCTGCATTCTGCACATCTTGCTCTGGGCAACCACAAGAGTAGCCCCTACTCTGCACTCTGCATTCTACATTCTAAATTCTAATTTAGGCGATCGCCCAAGAGGAAACATCAACTATAAAAAATACTTTATATACAAGTTCTAAATCTTAATGAAACGTTATGGTAATCTTTGGTCGAAGATAACTGATTGGGAAAACTTATTGTTGGCAGCTCGTCGTGCCCAAAAAGCCAAACGTTTTCGTCCCAATGTATTGGAGTTTAACTACAATCTAGAACGAGAATTATTCCAACTTCAATCTGAACTGCAACAGCAAACCTATCAACCCGGTGCTTATAAAACTTTTAGGATATATGATCCTAAGCCGCGATTAATTTCTGCTGCACCTTATCGAGATCGAGTGGTACATCATGCTCTTTGTAATATCATCATTCCGCTGATAGAACCTTCTTTTATTAAGGATACTTATGCCAATCGTGTAGGTTACGGAACCCATCGAGCCTTGCAAAGATTTACTGAATTTTCCCGTTCCAGCCGTTATATTTTGCAATGTGATATTCGTAAATATTTTCCCAGTATTGACCACGAAATTTTAAAAGGAATCATTCGGCGCAAGCTCAAATGTCCTCAAACTCTCTGGTTAATTGACCTCATTATTGATAGCAGCAATCCCCAAGAACCTGTAATTGAATATTTCCCCGGTGATGACTTACTAACCCCCATTCTACGCCCTCATGGTCTCCCTATAGGCAACCTCACGAGCCAATTTCTAGCGAACCATTTTATGTCTGGTTTTGACCATTTTGTTAAAGAAAAATTAAGATGTAAGAAATATCTGCGTTATGTCGATGATTTTGCCCTCTTCAGTGACGATCGCCAGTTTCTAGTAGAAGCAAGATTAGCTATTGAGGAATATTTAGAGAAACTACGCTTACGGCTTCATCCAGCTAAAACTCAGTTATTTGAGACACGCTATGGGGCTAATTTTGTCGGATTTCGGGTTTTACCCGAACATATTCGTGTTCGCAATGATAACCTCAGACGAGCAAGAAGGCGAATTCGCCAAATACAGAAGGATTATGCTAAAGGAAAAGTGCCGTTGAAAAAATTGATTCAACGCCTACAAAGTTGGGAAGCTCATCTCAAACATGGAGATACCTATCGACTGCGACGTTCTGTTTTTGATTACTGGACTTTTTCTAAATCTGACCAAGTTAACAATCCAAAATCTAAAATCTAAAATAAAATAGAGATGGGGCAGGCAAGGAAAACGAGGGGGTTCTTTCGGCAATAATCCGAATAACTGCCGTTCCGCCTCTCGCAACAACAATAACGCGCGCGACAACAACAACAATATTGGGTTTCGTGTTGCGTGTGTGTTGCCGAGCACTCTTCTGTGCCAGAACTGGCAAATGGGAATTTGTCGGGCGTGCTCAAGGGGAGTCCAGACTTGTTCCAGCGATGTTAAAACCATCCAAAAATAAACCGGAGTCAGTTAGCTTAGTAAGTAACATGAAACGTTAGCTGACTCCATTTAAATGGCAAGATTAATTATTCGCAAGCGGCAGAAACAGGCACAGTATTACACTGAGGATTTAGGAAATGGCATTACAATGGACATGATGCTTATTCCAGCAGGTACATTCTTTATGGGTTCACCAGAAACTGAATTAGATCGATCTGAAACAGAAGGACAGCAACATAAAGTAAATGTTCCGTCTTTCTTTCTGGGTAAATATCCCGTTACTCAAGCACAATGGAAGGCGATCGCCGAACAAACTGATTTAAAGATTTCAACAGAGCTAAAACCTGAACCATCTTATTTTAAAGAATCCTATGATGAAAAACATGATAGATGGACTCGACCAGTTGAACAAGTTTCTTGGAATGATGCGAAAGAATTCTGTGGCAGATTAAGCAAAAAAACTAATAGAGAATATCGCTTACCCACCGAAGCTGAATGGGAATATGCCTGTAGAGGAGTGACCATTGAATCAGCAGTAAGTGACAATTTAACTTTAACAGAATGGAATGAAAAATATCATCAGCCCTTCCATTTTGGTCAGACTATCACTACAGATTTAGCTAATTATAGAGGAACTGATTGGGAGTATAAAGGTAAGGTTTATCCCGGCAATTATGGAAAAGGACCAAAAGGAGAATACAGAGAACAAACAACACCAGTTGGTTATTTCAAAGTAGCCAATGAATTCGGACTCTATGATATGCACGGGAATGTATGGGAATGGTGTGAGGATGATTGGCATGATAACTATAATGGTGCTCCTAACGATGGCACTACTTGGAAAACTGAAGATACTGAATATGTTGTGTTACGAGGGGGTTCTTTCGGCTATTTTCCGAATAACTGCCGTTCCGCCTCTCGCAACCACTATTTCGCGCGCGTCAGCCTCAACAATATTGGGTTTCGTGTTGCGTGTGTGTTGCCGAGGACTTCTTAGCTTTTTGCACTTTTGCCCTCTTGCCCTTTGCGCTTCTTTTCTTTTCCCTTGTGTTCATCTCGCCGTCAGGCGAGTCGATTAAAAATTAAGAATGCAGAATTAAAAATGTAGAATTAAAAATTAAGAATGCAGAATTAAAAATGTAGAATTAAGAATTAAGAATGCAGAATTAAGAATGTAGAATTAAGAATTAAGAATGCAGAATTAAGAATGTAGAATTAAGAATTAAGAATGCAGAATTAAGAATTAAGAATGCAGAATTAAGAATGTAGAATTAAGAATTTAACCAAAGTATGATCTTTCTAGTTTTGTCACATTCGCTTTTTGATTTTGCGATGGCACAGAGTCTCAATATTGATTTCTCGACCTTTAGCTGTTAAGTATTTTTGTAAGTCATGCAATATCTTAGTAAAATGCGATCGCTTTTACCGAAGTGATCGACTTGGACCTTGTGTGGAGAGGGGGCGAAAAACGGCGGTTAGCGTATAATGATAATTAGACGAAGAGAACAGGGGGGGGAGAAATCTAATCGTATAACTATAATTATTATTCAAGATTTTACAAGTTCCTTAAAGGGCGTAGCTCTTTAAGG
>CAJHXH010000776.1_pt1 | contig 11739 bp, 12 predicted proteins | sample 9198571 | NCBI WGS metagenome assembly CAJHXH01 (sample SAMEA7708301, study PRJEB35096) | sediment metagenome | biome: marine neritic benthic zone biome [ENVO:01000025]; feature: sediment [ENVO:00002007]; material: shallow marine sediment [ENVO:03000034] sea grass bed [ENVO_01000059] ... | reverse complement strand
TATCGAAGGTAAAATCTCCGTAGGCATCTTGCCTGTGCAATATCGAAGGTAAAATCTCCGTAGGCATCTTGCCTGTGCAATATCGAAGGTAAAATCTCCGTAGGCATCTTGCCTGTGCAATATCGAAGGTAAAATCTCCGCAGGCATCTTGCCTGTGCAATATCGAAGGTAAAATCTCCGCAGGCATTTTGCCTGTGCAATATCGAAGGTAAAATCTCCGCAGGCATCTTGCCTGTGCAATATCGAAGGTAAAATCTCCGCAGGCATCTTGCCTGTGCAATATCGGAGGTGAAATTAGCTGTGCAGGCTAGAAGCCTACACTACGTGACTTCGGGTATTTTTACCTTAAATTAGCATAAATGAAACACCCTCCTATATTATTAATTATTGCAAACATTAATTAAATGAGGAGGATCCTTTTTTGTTGTTTGAATTTACTGTTAACTTCATTTATTGTAGAGTGATTAAGAAGCAAAACTGATAAGCAAGCAATCTTATTGAGCTAAAGATGGAAAATATCTTAAGAAGTCTAAATGTTTATTTAATTGGTATGATGGGATCTGGTAAAACTACTGTTGGTAAATTATTAGCAGAAAAATTGCAATATCGTTTTTTAGATACAGACTCGTTGATTGAAAATGTTACTCATAAAACCATTAATCAGATTTTCGCCGAAGAAGGTGAAACTTATTTTCGAGAATTAGAAAGTCAAATTTTAGCAGAAGTTTCTACTTATATTCGCAGTGTCATAGCCACTGGAGGCGGAATTGTTTTAAAACAAGAAAATTGGAGTTATTTACATCATGGCATGATAATTTGGTTAGATACTCCTGTGGAAGTATTAGTCAAAAGATTAGCTGAAGATGAAACCCGTCCATTATTACAACAAGGAGATTTATCAGATAAGTTAACTAATATAATTGCACAGAGGCAATCTCTTTATCAACAAGCCGATATAAATATTTCAGTTAAATCTAACCAAACTCCGAATGACATTGTTGAACAAATTATTAAACTTATTCCTAGTAAACTAAAAAGGGAAATAGATCCTCATCTTAATTAATTTTATTTGCCACGATTCACATTCATTAAATACATTTTTTCATAACATTAAAATACTAATAATAATTTTATCATTTTGATTATATTATAAAATATTAAATATTTTTTCTATAAAATTTATGTTTTATCAGCAATTAAATAAAACTTGTAAATTATCTTTTATCATCATAATAGCTATATTTTTCTGGTTGCCAAAAGCTAACGGTGAAGAAAATAATAATGTATGTTTAAATGGTAATTTAGAAGCAAGTTTTGAGTTAAAAGATAATTGGATTTATGTTTGTCAAGAAAATAAGCAAAAAATTTTTCGTCAATTTAGCAAGAATAATCAACAAGAAATAATTACCATTCCTGCCTCGGGAAATTTTCCTACTTATGCCGCTATTGAAGGAGATCTATATAACCCCAATAGTAAAATTTATAATATTAGTCCCTATGATTTTAAAATTATTCAAGCTAGTATTATTCAAACTATTCAACCTGTTATTAATGCTATTCATCAACCCACTGGGGTAAATGTTACTATTTTAAGTGGTGAAAAAGAACAACAGGCGATCGCAATTTGTGGGCAGAAAAAACCAGTACAAGTTTTTGAAACTGTCACTGATAATATTTATATTTGCATTTCTGCACCTGACAATAATGATAATGCCATCGATTTAAGCTATATTCAACAATCAAAAACCAATCCCGAAAAATTAATTAATTTGCCTGCCGAATTAGCCTCTAGTTTTAGTTATCAAGCCAATAATCAAAATCAGTCTTATTTAATTAGCTATCAAGGCTTAGATATATATAAAAATCAAACCAAAATTAGTACTCAACCTGTAATTAATCTATATTTAGTTACCTCTGATGAAAACCACGAAGATACTCATTAGACCTCAATTTTTTGATTTGAATACCTAGATTCCCGTAAAATATTAACTTGGTAACCTAATTGGGATCAACAAAAACGAAGATATGTCCAGTGATATTCAACCAAAATTAATTATTCATGGTGGTGCAGGAAGTTCGTTAAAAGGGAAAGGTGGCGTAGAAGCAGTACGTCAGTCTTTACATAAAATTGTAGAAGAAGTATATCAATTATTGTTAGAAGGTAAAAATGCCACTGAAGCAGTAATTAAAGGATGTCAATTATTAGAAGATGAGCCTCGTTTCAATGCTGGTACAGGTTCTGTGCTACAATCTGATGGGCAAATTAGAATGAGTGCCTCTTTGATGGATGGAGTTAAACAGCGTTTTAGTGGTGTAATTAACGTTTCAAGAACTAAAAACCCGATTCATTTAGCAGAAAAACTGCAACAAGAAGACGATCGCATCTTATCCGATTATGGTAGTGCAGAATTGTTAAGAGAATTAAATTTTCCTATTTATGATCCTCTCACAGATTTACGTTTACATGAGTGGATTGAAGAGAGAAAAGAGAATTTTAGTAGAAAAATGGCTGGGGTAATAGCCGAAGGGGATGAAAATAATACTGATTCTGCTAGACGGGGTACAATTGGGGTAGTAGCCTTAGACAGTGAAGGAAGAATTAGTGCTGGCACATCTACGGGGGGTAAAGGTTTAGAAAGAATAGGAAGGGTAAGTGATTCGGCGATGCCAGCAGGTAACTATGCTAATCAGTTTGCAGGAGTAAGTTGCACTGGTATCGGTGAGGATATTATTGATGAGTGTTTAGCGGCTAAGGTGGTGATTCGAGTTACTGACGGTTTGTCTCTTGCCGATTCAATGAAAAAATCTATGCAAGAATCCTTTGATAATAAACGGGATTTAGGGGCAATTGCGATCGCCCGTGATGGTAAAATCGTGTGGGGTAAAACCAGCGAAGTATTACTTGCAGCCTATCATAACGGAGAAAAAATTGATGATAGTTTAGAATGGGCTGAAGGTAGTCTAATTGATATATGTTAATAATTGATAATTGATAATTGATAATTGACAATAAAGTTAGAACAATTTTTTTATCTCAATGTGAGCAGAAGACTCCCTTTATATTTCTCAATAAAAAGAAAATGATTTTTATGTGAGGTTTAGATAAGCTTAGGTGCGTTGTTCATTCATCTGTCTTTACTATGATTTGTGTGATTGTTTGATATACTATGATTTTTTTGGTGATGACTCCACTATATTACGCTCAATCTCAATTATCAGGAATAATCTTAATCAAAGTCTTCATCTAATCATTAAAATCATAGTTTAGACAGTGATGATACTCTAATTATGACTATAGGACTGTATCATCAAGATTATCGTTAACCTAAAATCATAGGAATGAGAATTAAATAAATAATAGTTATGACTTTCATTAATCCCCAATATCCCAAAAGTGAACTAACAGGAAAAATTATCGGTTGTGCAATGGAAGTTCATAGTATTCTAGGTAATGGGTTTCAAGAAGTCATCTATCAGCGAGCATTAGCACAAGAAATGACGTTACAGGGATTGTCATTTTCCAGAGAACATGAAATGCAGATTTTCTATAAAGGTAATCACATAGGAACAAGACGAGTTGATTTTTTTGTTGAAGGTCAAGTAATGGTAGAATTAAAGGCAGTTATTAGACTGGAAAATGCTCATTTAGCACAAGCAATTAATTACCTTGAAGCTTATGGTTTAGAGATTGGATTACTTATCAATTTTGGCAGTCCCAGTTTAGACTTTAAAAGAGTTAGCAAACCTAAGAGGAAGTCAAAGTGATCCCTAGTGAGAATAAAATAGAAGATAAAATTGAAAGAAAAATAATTCTAAATTCTTTTGATCTATGTTAGACTTAGCGAAACTAGCCCTGCAACTACCGAATCTTAGCCAAGAAATGCAAAAGGATGCCCAAGCAGGATTGGAACGGCTAAAATTAGCTAACAAGTTATTTCAACAAGCAATACAAAATCAAGCTAAATTAATTAAAGCACAACAGGATTGGCGTGAGCGGTTAATTTTTACCTCGGCTACCCCGATGGAGTCTTTAGATACTTGCATAGACATAGAAATCGCCCCTCCTACTCATAGTGTGTTTTCCGCAGATGGCTCGCAAATTGCCCCTTCTCACCACGAAATTGCCTACTGTTACTTAATTAATATTGGGCGAATTATGCTCCATTATGGACAAAATTTACATCCTCTTTTGGATTCCATCCCCGAAATTTACTACAAGTCTCAAGATTTATATGTCTCTCGCAAATGGGGTATTCGCACTGAAGAATGGATGAGTTATCAACGCACTGTCAGTGAAGCGGCGGTTTTAGCTGAAATGGCCTGCACTTGGGTTAATCCACCGGGGGCGCATTTTAATATTCCCAATTTAGCGATGACGGATGGTTCTCTAATTTACTGGTTTTTAGATACTTTGGCGATGGAAGCCCGTGAAAACATTTTAACTCCGATTATGGAATCATGGCAGAAATTACGGGAAAGTCAAATTCCTTTAGTGGGTTATATTAGTGCATCTCGGAGTATTGAAGCCATTAGTTTTTTAAGGTTTCCTGCCTGCCCCCACGAAAATCCCAATTGTGTGGTATTCTGTGGTTATGTAGAAGACAAAGCCCCTTGTCAAAAAGTTGAACCGTTACGAGATGCTACCTTTTGGACTAATATCTTACGAACTGGACAACGAAGTGCAATTTTTAAGAGTAATACCCGTATTTTAGACTTATATCCCGAAGAAAATCAAACTTACTTTTGTTATCTTAATGTTGGTTCAGAGATTGCCCGTGTGGAGTTTCCCCGATGGGTAGCGGAAAGTCCAGCTTTACTAAATCAGTCTTTGAGTATTACCCTCACTCAAGTAATTAAAGGCTTTGGTTACCCCGTTGCCCTAGCTGAAGCCCATAACTTAGCAGTAGTTAAAGGTGGCGATCGCACTCGTTTTTTTGCACTATTAGAAGAACAAATGATCCGCTCAGGTTTAAAAAATGTGGGTACATCCTATAAAGAAGCCCGTAAAAGGGGTAGTATTGCATAACGGATTTGTTTTTTAGATCAGATGACAGGAGATAATTTAAACATGAGTCAATTTCCTCATGATGAGTTTGTCAAGGAAGATATAGGTATATTTTTAGTAACTATAATAGTAAGAAATACTGAAACTATATGCCCCACTACCGCGCATACCTGGTTTGGGAAGATAATCCGCCCTTCGTCCAAAATTCAATGTGTCCAAATCCTTTGAACTGAAATCGCTAGCATCATCTTCCTTAATAGCCCAGTTATAGCTGTTGTCTTTTTCAGTATCAGTGTCGCCAAATTCAAGATTCATTGTTTTGTCAGAGTCAACGTATTTATTCTCATTCTTGAAATAATAGCGACGGCCACCACCTGCAAGAGCGTTTTCAGTTTCAGAACTGATAACTTCCAAATAATCAAGATCAGAAATGTTCATTTTATTTCTCCTCCTTAAATAAATTTTGATTCGAACAACCTTTATTAGTTGTTATTAACAATTGACATCTCCCGTGCGTTAAAAAGACGGGGATTCTGTGGTCATACCACCGAAAACGGTATAAATCCAAGTTTTCAAAGAGCCTGTCAAAAGACTCCTATCGGACTTGGCTATTAGCTAGTAATAGCTGTGCCGTTACCTGCACGCTTATTCAAGTTGTCATCCAAGTCCCTTGGGTTTTTCACCAAATATTTTTGTGCCCTTAGAATCTAAGGGATGCTTTATTCTAATTATAGCAAATACAGAGGATTAAAATCTCCACCTCGTGAGCCTGCCCCCCCCGTTAAAACGAGGGACTATCTCTCGCTCACGGTGTTTTCTCTGTAAAAATGAAGAGTAAAATAATGTTGCCATTTTGGCAGATTTATAATTCCTTACTTAACCAAATAATCCCGAGAAAAAGTTGAGGCTTGTTCGTCTTTGCAATTGTTTCCGTCACTTTTATCTCTGCTTAATTGCGATTGGGCATTTCTACCATTTTAAAGCAGTTGCCAATAAACAACCCCAACCGATTAAAAAAGCAACACCACCGAGGGGCGTTATGACACCTAACCATTTTATTCCAGTTAGACTTAAAGCATAAAGACTGCCTGAGAATAACAAAATACCGACAATAAAAGCGATTCCAGCACTATTAAGCCACACTGAGGAAAGTGATTCATTAGTAATGAAAATGGCTATTAATAAAAGTCCTAAAGCATGGTACATCTGATATTTAGTAGCGGTTTCCCAGATAGTCAGAGCTTTCTCGGTTAAACTTTCCTTAAGGGCATGAGAAGCAAACGCCCCAGCAACGACTGCTAAACCGCCGAAAATAGCTGCTGTCGCTAAAAAAATATTTTTAATCATTATTTATTGAGCTTGACTGAGATGAGAACAATTATTATTGTACTGAGAAAATTGGCTAGTCATTAATCTTTAACTATTCTGCAAAGTTTTGTAACGATAATAGGTAAAAAATCTTAAAATAGGGATCGTTCACAAAAATTGATCCTAAGCTAGGATTAAATAACATTTTAATTGTTAGTGCATTTTTAATATATGACAGAATCAGTCTTTTATTCTTTTCTCGCTAACTCTCAGCCAGATTCTAAACCGATTAAATGGGTTTTATGGTTAGTCTGGAAGATTGCGATCGCAACTTTAGCATTAATGGCAATTGGGGCGGCGACGAGGGTGATGAATGCGGGATTAGCTTGTCCTGATTGGCCTTTATGCTACGGACAAGTTATACCTTCTCAACAAATGAATTTACAAGTATTTTTAGAATGGTTTCATCGACTTGATGCGGCTTTGATTGGTTTTAGTACCATCATCCTTGTGGGTTTATCATGGTGGTATAAATCTCGGCTACCTAAATGGCTTCCTTGGGCTTGCAGTTTTGCCCTAGGATTAATAGTCTTTCAAGGAGTTTTAGGTGGTTTAACCGTTACGGAGTTGCTCAGATTTGATATTGTCACCGCCCATTTAGGTACGGCTTTACTATTTTTTGGAACTTTAATCGCTATTGGTAGTAGTCTTACCCCTTATCAAGGCACAGCAACCGTGGGCAAACTTACAGGCATAAGTATTACGGCAACTATTTTAGTTTACTGTCAATGTTTGTTAGGAGGTTTAGTTGCTTCCCAGTGGGCTTTACATCAGTGTTTCGGCGGACAACAACTCTGTTTGGTGATGAATAGTCATATTGTCGGCGTAGTGCCTGCTACCATTGCTTGTTTAGCTGTCGTAATTTGGGCATGGCGAACTCCTGCTTTAGCTGTAAAATTAAGAAATTTAGCGAAATTAATCGCTTTTCTCTTGTTCTGGCAAATTTTACTCGGCATTGCCACTTTTTATCTTCATTTACAAGTTGAACCTTTAACAATAGCTCATCATACAATGGGGGCGGGTTTATTTGGTAGTTTAGTGGCTTTTAGCGTCTTAGCCAAACGAGATAATCTATCAATCAGTAACTAAATAATTAACAATTACTTAACATAATCCTCATTGTCAAAAAAATTTATAACCACGGTAATTTCATCCCCGTAGTGTAGGCTTCCAGCCTGCACCAGCAAAATACCCTGGGAAGGTTGAGATATACTGACACAGGCAAAATATCAATACAGGCACAATATTCATACAGGCAAGATGCCTTGACACAGGCACAATACCCTGGAAAGTTGAGTTACCCTGACACAGGCAAGATGCCTGTTCTACGTAATATTTTCAAACATTGACTAATAGATAACTTAAAGTCAATTAAGCAATAATTCACACTTTATTTCTAGCAAAAAAATATAATGATTGGAACAAGTATTTCTTCACGTCACCAAAACATTTGGCAAGTTATTCAAAGTTATTACCAACTAACCAAACCGAGAATTATTCCCTTGCTATTAATTACCACTGCGGCATCTATGTTTATGGCATCTGATGGCAAAGTAGATCCCATTTTATTCATCATAACTATTTTAGGGGGTACATTAGCCGCCGCCTCTGCCCAAACTTTTAATTGCATTTATGATCAAGATATTGACTATGAAATGAAACGTACTCGAAAACGCCCAATCCCTTCTGGGAGAGTACAGTCAAACCATGCTTTAATTTTTGGCATTGTTTTAGGCTTACTCTCTTTTACTTTATTAGCCGTTTGGGTTAATTTACTCTCAGCGTTACTAGCAATGTCAGGGATTGTTTTCTATATGTTGATTTATACCCACTGGTTAAAACGTCATACTAGCCAAAATATCGTAATTGGTGGTGCGGCAGGGGCAATCCCTCCTCTGGTAGGTTGGGCAGCAGTTACAGGAGATTTAAATTGGACTGCTGGCGTTTTGTTTACCCTCATATTTTTGTGGACTCCACCTCATTTTTGGGCATTAGCTTTAATGATTGCGGATGATTATGCGGAAGTGAATATTCCTATGTTACCAGTTGTAGAAGGTACACAACCAACCGTTAAGCAAATTTGGATTTATACCTTGATTACAGTGGCTTTTAGTTTAGTCTTAATCTATCCTTTGCAAACATCAGGTATTGTCTATTTATTCTTTGCCTTGGGGTTAGGATTAATCTTTATTTTCAAGGCGTGGAAATTACAACAACAACCTGATAATAAGGAATTGGCTAAATCAATGTTTAAATATTCGATTCTCTATATGATGTTGTTATGTACAGGAATGGTAGTTGATAGCTTGCCTTGGGTGCATGATTTGAATTATCAGTTTAGTAGTCAATTAGCAATGTTGATACAAAACCTGATTTAACAATTAACAATTAACAATTAATAATTAACAATTAACAATTACTTTTTCTGGTATTGTTAGTTTTTAGTTGTTAATTAGCCATTATCAATTATCAATTATCAATTATTCATCATGATTTCTTTTCGTTCTAGTTTTTTGTTAAGTTTAGGAATACTTACTTTTTCGACTCAAACCGCCTTTGCCCAATCATCAATTCCAAGCCCTGCAAATCAACTAAGTCAGCCAGTAGGTTTTGCTAGTTGGTGTGCCAAAGAAAAAACTTTACCTTCAGCAACACAAAAAACAATTCGGGCAATTATTAGAGGAGTTAATGCGGATAATTGTACTCAAGCGGCACAAAAAATGCCCAGAGTATTTAGTTTAAGTATTGTCAATGAAGGGATTTCTGATTTAAGGCCTTTCACTTCCCTAGTTAATCTTCGTGAATTAACTTTATATGATAATGAGATTACTGATATTACACCTTTGGCTCAAATGACTAATTTAAGGCTACTAATTTTAGGTAATAATCAAATTAGTGATTTAAGGCCTTTGACATCTTTAACTAATTTAGAAAGACTTTTTATTAGCAATAATAAATTTACTAATTTAACCCCTATCTCCTCATTAAATAATTTAAACACTCTTTTTTTAAACAGTAATAATATTAGAGATTTAACTGCACTTAAGGGCTTAATCAACCTAGAAGATCTTTCTCTAAATCAAAATCAAATTAGTGATTTAACTCCTTTAGCCAATCTTGTTAATTTAAGGGAACTCTCTCTTAATAATAATAAAATATCTGATTTAAGTCCTTTAACTAATCTACAAAATTTAGAGGAATTGTCGTTAAATGGTAATAGAATTACTGATTCAGATGTTTCTCCTTTATGGAGTTTATCCAGTTTAAAGGAACTTTATATTCATAATAACCCTGTTTCTCGGCAATTTTGTCCTAGCAATCGAGATGGTTTATGTTTTTTGGGTAATAGGTAAATAGTTATTAGTTTCTTTCTGATGTAGAATTTTAAGAAGAATAATGGTAAAAATCAATGACAATTACAGAATTACTTCCCACATTGAAAAACTTAAACCGTGCAGACAAACTGAAAGTCATGCAGTTTTTGATAACTGAACTTGCCAATGAAGAAGAACTTACGTTACACTCAAATGCAACTTACTCAGTTTGGTCTCCCTTTAACTCTCATCAAGCGGCACATGAACTTGCTCAACTGCTAGAATCGGAGCAACTCATGGAAAATGAATAATGCTCAAAGGTTTAACTTTACAGAGAGCGTGGATGCTTTTGGTGTTTCTGATTTAGTCCCTCAATTACCTCTATCTCTCACCTATCGAGAGTCAACCCTAGAGGTTTTAGGATTGTTAGATACGGGAGCAAGTGTTAATGTTTTACCCTATAGTGTTGGTATTGAGCTTGGCGCAGTGTGGGATGAACAGACAACCTCTGTGGTTTTAGGGGGGAATTTAGCTAGTCTAGAAGCGCGTGGATTAGTGATTTCGGCAAAAATCGACTCCTTTCCCTCTGTTCAATTAGTATTTGCATGGACTTTATCTGATGATGTCCCTTTATTGTTAGGACGAATGAATTTTTTCTGAGAATTTGATGTTTGTTTCTATCCCTCGCAACAGATATTTGAAGTTTGTCCTGTAAAGCTAGATAAAATCTAACAATCAGATGGAAATTAGTTCGGTGCATTACACGCACATTTTTGCACCCTACAAGATCAGTGATCGCCCCATAACTCTCTTTAATCGTAGGTTGGGGTGACGAAGGAAACCCAACCATAAAATAAATAACGGTTAGGGGGATTAAGTTGATAAATTTAACCCCAGAAGCGATCGCCTAATAACCCTCTTTGATTGTAAATTTTATTGAAAACAGTTAAACCCCCGTAAGAGTAACGGTTATAAGTGTTGGGTTTCATGCCTCAACTCAACCTACAAGCGATCGCACTTTTCCTTCTCCTGCAAGTAGTTTAAATTGAGTAATGTTGTCTCCTTATGGTTATTTTAGGGGACAGGTTAATTGTAGGAGAAGATAAAATTTTATCTTCAGTTTATTTTACAGAAGATGACGTTTTTTGTATAAATTAAGGTGCATTACACTCTGTTAATGCACCCTACAAGATCAGCGATCACATTAAATAATAGGTATTCGTTGGGTTTCGTTCCTCAACCCAACCTACAAGATCAGCGATCGCACTTGAAATATGCGGAATGTAGGTTACAGAAGATGACGTTTTTTGTATAAATTAAGGCGCATTACACTCTGTTAATGCACCCTACAAGATCAGCTATTTTTCGGGTTCTGTATTGCCAATGAATTCAGGTTGTTACTTGCGCCAACAGTATCACAACCGCCAACAGTATCATACTAGGCAGTAAGACCTTGAACTGAGCCATAAAGAATATTTGCTGCACCAGCACTGTTAAGGATTCCCACATCTTCACCAGGAACACCAATGGCTAGATCATCAAAATCATCTCCATTAAAGTCTCCTACTGTCAAACTAGCTCCAAAGCGATCGAAATTTTGCGCAATTCCTTCTACATTAGGAATATCTTGATGCCAAATCTGGTTATTAGCTGCGGTTAAACCACCACCTCCGCCATAAAGAACATTTACTGCACCAGCATTAATAATATCGCCAATATCTTCATAAGGAACACCAATGGCTAGATCATCAAAATCATCTCCATTAAAGTCTCCTGTTGCTAAACTAGAGCCAAAGCGATCTTCAGGCTCCGCTACTCCTATGATACCAGGACTATCTTGATGCCAAATCTGGTCATTAACTGCGGTTAAACCAACAGGCGAACCACGAAGAACATTTACTGCACCAACATTGTTCTCACCGTTAATATCTTCATAAGGAACACCAATGGCTAGATCATCAAAATCATCTCCATTAAAGTCTCCTGTTGCTAAACTAGAGCCAAAGCGATCTTCAGGCTCCGCTACTCCTATGATACCAGGACTATCTTGAT
>CAJHXH010000768.1_pt1 | contig 11784 bp, 9 predicted proteins | sample 9198571 | NCBI WGS metagenome assembly CAJHXH01 (sample SAMEA7708301, study PRJEB35096) | sediment metagenome | biome: marine neritic benthic zone biome [ENVO:01000025]; feature: sediment [ENVO:00002007]; material: shallow marine sediment [ENVO:03000034] sea grass bed [ENVO_01000059] ... | reverse complement strand
CTTCTTAACACGGGATGAGCGTGACGAAAAGCAATCATATTCTTGACAAAGCGGAATAAAGAGGCATTTTGACTGATTAAGTTCCAATCAAACCAATTTAATTCATTATCGTGGCAATAGGTGTTATTATTACCTTGCTTAGTTCGCCCCACTTCATCGCCCATTAACATCATTGGCACACCTTGACTCACCAATAAAATTGCCATAGCATTTTTGATTTGCCTATTTCTCAGACGATTAATATCAGGATTATCAGTGGGGCCTTCTACACCGCAATTCCAACTTTCATTATCATTACCCCCATCATTGTTGTTTTCGCCGTTAGCTAAATTGTGTTTTTCATTGTAAGAGACTAAATCAGCCAAGGTAAACCCATCATGGGCAATGATAAAGTTAATTGATGAAGTTGGGGGACGATTTGCCCCTTGATAAATATCAGGAGAACCAGTTAGCCTTTGTGCCATTTCTCCTACTAGCCCCGAATCGCCTTTGAGGAATTTGCGGACACAATCTCGATATTTGCCATTCCACTCTGCCCAACGTCCATAATTGGGGAATGAGCCAACTTGATAAAGTCCCCCTGCATCCCACGCCTCCGCAATTAATTCACATTTAGCCAAAATGGGATCAAATGCTAAAGTCTCCAGTAGGGGAGGATTTGCTAAAGGTGCCCCCCAAGGATCTCGCCCTAAAATAGAAGCTAAATCAAAGCGAAAACCATCGATGTGGTATTCTTCTGCCCAATAGCGAAGGCAATCTAACACCATTTGTCGGACGATCGGATTATTACAGTTGAGGGTATTCCCCGTGCCACTAAAGTTAAAATAGTAACCTTCAGGGGTGAGCATATAATAAGTCTGGTTATCAATACCTCGGAAGGATATGTAAGGACCTTTTTCGTTACCTTCAGCAGTGTGATTAAAGACCACATCAAGAAGAACCGAAATACCATTTTGATGGAGTTGTTTAATTAGGTTTTTCAGTTCATCTACCTGCATCCCGTATTTACCCGTTGCCGCAAAGCCCGCTTTCGGAGAGAAAAAGCCAACGGTACTATAACCCCAATAATTATAGAGTGTTTCACCTGTTTCCTGATTAGTTCGGCTATTTTCAAACTCATCGAACTCATAAATAGGCATTAATTCAATACAATTGATGCCCAATTCCTTCAGGTAGGGTATTTTCTCAATAATTCCAGCAAAAGTCCCCGGATGTTTTACTCCTGAGGAAGAATGCTTAGTAAAGCTACGGACGTGCATTTCGTAGATCACCAGATCTTGAGCAGGAGTTTGCAAAGGCAGATTATCCTCCCAATCAAAGTCATCAAAAGCCAATCTAGCTCGATGCTGATAAATGTTGTTATCCCAATTGGGTTCTACCCCCCACACATCTCTACCACCGATTATTTTGGCATAAGGATCAAGCAGAATCTTTTCCTTATTAAACCAATGCCCTTGTTCAATATCAAAAGGTCCATCCATACGATAACCATACTCGATATTTTCATAGTCAAGGTCAAAAACCACCATACAGAAAACATTTCCAATTCTAAATTCACGAGGAAAAGGTATTTCTGCAAAAGGAGTAGTAGAATGTTTCTCAAACAAAACTAAGGTACATGATGTGGCATGACTCGAATAAATCGAAAAATTAACTCCTCCTGGTACGAAAGTTGCTCCAAAAGGAAAACATTTCCCGCAACGCAATTTAAAATTTTTGTATTCATGTGTGGGATGTATATCAATCCGTTCCATGTTGTGCCTCTTTTCTCATAATTTTTTCGTAGGGTGGGCAACGCCCACCTTCCAGTCTTAAATAAGTAGTAAAAAATCCAAACTTCATCTTCAAAAATTGAACAATCAGAGAAACCCTTTAGGATTAACTACAAGCCTTATTTATCCAGCTTTATTTAGTTAATTAATGATGTGACCAATGCACACCTTACTTTTTCATTAAGTTAGTGCGGTTAATCCTGCCTCCACACTGGGGCAAGTGGTGAAAAATTGGAGGAAGCCTGTGACTTCCATCGTATCTCGAATTTGTTCTGACAATCCCACCAATACTAATTTTCCTGACTGATTATCAACAGTGCGATATAGTTTCAAGAGCATTCTTAACCCTGCACTGGACATATAAGGAACATCAGTTAAATCAAGCAGAATTTTACCGGTAGATTTACTCAGCTCTAGCACTTCTGAACTAATGTTAGGAGCTGTATTAGCATCAATATCTCCACTGAGTTCAGCTATACAGACATCTCCTTCTTCTCTAGTTTTAATCGCCATATAATTGAAAGTTTATAGTTGACAGTTTATAGTTCCTTAATTAGGAACGATTGTGACTTTAACTTTAACTCGTTCTTCGGTCTTGGGTAAAGTAACGGTGAGTGCCTTAGCATCAAAATTAGAATAAGGCTCACCATCAATTTCAACTTTATCTATCTTAATACTTCCTTTCGGGAGAATATCAGGAGATACACGTAATAGATTGTCAGGGAAACCTCCGGGCATTGGTTTAAAGTAGAAATCCATAGGTTGTTTTGTTACTAACAAGTTGGTGTAAACTGCGGCTAAGTAACATAACTCAAAAGAATGATAACCACTCATGGAGTGACTACCTTTTCCTCTTTCATTTCCTCCTGCTAGAAAAGGAATACCATTAGATAAAACATTAAAGTAAACGCCACCATCTTCTAAATCTAAGAACCAAGCATTATAAAAAGCAGATGCTTCTCTTGCTAATTTGTGATAGTTATTATCATCAAGTACACCAGCAAGAATGAAGTAAGCTAAAATCATTTGCTCTTGTTGCCACCAAGGTTTGCGATCGTGCCAAACAAAGCGATGGAATTTTTCTCCTTCTGGAACAATACGCTCTACCACATCATAACAACCACCTCTTTGGCGATCGCTACCATGTTCAGTCATTAAATCAGCAATTTTTTTAGCTGTGTTAACATATTCATCCTTGGATTTTAAACTTTGCATCCGCATTAAATTCCAAGCAATCTTATAATTATGTCCAACTACCCCACGATTTTGTTGCCATCCCCAAGTGGTATCATGAGACCAATCTTCATAGAATTTTTCTTGTACAAAAGGACTATCTTCAACGGGGAAATATTTCACAATAGTATCAAAAGTAGCCTCTAACATATCCGCATACTCTTGTTTTCCTGTAGCTAACCATAGATTAATTAAATAAGCTGGAGCATGATCTCCTACAGAGTTCCAGTTTTTCTTGGCTTTGTTGCGTCCTAGGGTTTCACTACGAGGATCAAGCATTACAGGATCTAAATGGGAAAAATAACTACCATATTCTTCCTTATCTAAAAAGAATTCATTAAAGAGTTTAATAGTTTTTTCTGTGTCCGCCATAATACGGGGATCCCCTGTACAGCGATAAGTTTGAATTGGTCCTGCGAGGGCATATATTTGTTCATAAGCAGGAATGGCATCATAATCATCGCCAAATTCGGAAGCAAAGATTTTTTGTTCCCTTTCCCCTTGTACATCAATACCGTGATACCAATAAACTATATCTTCATCGAGATCTTCAAACTTCATGTGTTCTCGGAGGTATTCAGTTCCTTTTTCTGCTGCTTTGAGGAAACTGTCATTTCCTGTCATCAGAAATGCTGAAGCGAATCCATAAACTAAACGAGAAATGGTATCTGTTTCTTGACGGAAATTAGTTTCTGATTGAACACCACTAATATCAAGAGTTGTACGATATTTACGATAGTCAAATGCTCCATCTCCAAATTGAGCTTTAAGATAAAATTTTCCTAAAGCATTAATTTGATTAACCCACCAATTTTGTTTTTCAAAGACATACTCATTTTTTTTACGCCCTGCAAAAACAAGTTGTTTCGCTTCAAATAAGTCACTATCAGGATAAAAGACCCCATATACAAACAAATAACGCCCTTTTTCTAATAAAGAACGCATGATCCCTGTCGCATCTGGGTATCCTTCATCAAAATTTTGAATTAACTTGGCATAAGCCATAGTAGTTAATTTGACTTTAAATTCTCGATCATCAGATGTCTTGATTCCAAATACATCCTGATCTTGATCATAACTGGTTACATATCCAGCAATAAGATCGGAAAAAGGAAAATCTATTGAAATAGCCATTTTTTACCTCTAAGTTTATTCACTTATTAAAATCGATAGGTTTAAACCCGATAAATTATAGATCATTCTCTAAAGATCGTGTAATCAGGTACTATCTAGTGCTGGAATGCAGAATTAAGAATGCAGAATTAAGAATGAAAAAGCTTTATTTTTCAGTACTTGTGGGAATTTTTTACTCCCGTTTCATTTAAGCACTCTACCACTAGTCTACCTTCCCCAAACACTGAAAGGATTTTCAGTCTTTTTACTTTTCCATTTCGGCAAGGAAAGCCGTGAGAAATTCATCTACAACTCCGGGATGTTTACCAGTAATTAGATTACCATCAATCACTAAATCAGCAGTAACGTCATTTTCATAAACGACTTCTGCCCCCGCATTTTCTACATCGCAGATAATATTATGAGCACAAGTAACTTTTTTATTTTTTAATAAATCGGGATCGGCACAAAATAACCATAAACTGTGGCAGATTGTGCCTAATTTAGCTTGATTGCCTGTTACCGCTTTGCGTAAAAACTCTACGGCAGGGGCAGTGTTTTTTTGTCCTTTCTTGACATTTACCTGATACCTTAGCCTATCCATGGCATAAGCGCCAATGCAAATTATACCTTTATAATCTTCTGGCTTAATATCATTCACTTCAGTTGTCACCGTAACATGATATTCAATTTTGTCATCTTCTGGATTAGAACCAAATTTTAAGGATTCATTTCCCCATAAATGGGATACATACTCCACTTCATAGCCATTTTCAGGGAAAAATTCATTAAAACGCCTAAATTCTGTAGCATCAAAGTGTTCTTCAATTAGAACAGCAATCTTTCCTTTTGTTGGTTGAGTCATAACTTTCGGTTGACTTAGTCTTCTGGTATATATATTTTTTAGTCTTGTAACAAATTGCTTCTCAAATTATAATCTGGTTCAGATATTTTTCAGTTTAAATTTTCATTAACTTTAGTTTAAAGTTTTCTTAATTTTTTTTAAGATTTGTAACATTAAATTTTAATCTTCTTTAGGAATAATGGGAATGTCACCTATTTTCTAGTCGATCTTAATTTTATATGGGAGACTAGAAAGATTGAAGAAATAGTTTACAAAAAAAAATGCGAATTTATGAAACTTAATCTCAAGACTTGCTTTAGCAGTTTAATTGCTTCCTCATCACTATTTTTAGTGATTCCATCAGCCCATGCTGTTACTCTCAAAATAACATTCACCAATAATGATCTTGGTAATGGAAATGTGTTTAGTCCTCTTAGTGGTATTTTCCATGATGGTGGATTTGATAACTTTGATGTAGGATCACCTGTTTTCGGCAATGGAATCGAGCAAATTGCTGAATTTGGAGATACTAGTGTCATAAATGCTACAGCGGCTTCATATAATAGTGGTGCTGGCTTTGCTCTTGCTACTACCGCACCTTCGGGAATTGGTCCTGGTCAAACCGTTTCTTACACTGTCGATATTGATCCCATTGCCGCACAATCTACCTATTTTAATTATGCTGCAATGTTTGTCTCTAGCAATGATGCTTTCATTGGGAATGACAATCCGCAAGAATTCCTAATATTTGATGCTTCAGGAGAGTTTATGGACCAAGATATAGATGTTTTAGCCAATACAGTCTGGGATGCAGGAACTGAATTGAATAATGAACAGATTGGAGATGCGGCTATTGTCGGGGTTGACACTCCTCCATTGGGAAGTCCACCTGATACAGAATCAACAAATGTCAGAGTTCATGGTGGATATATTCCCGCTCCTGATGGTGAGTTTGAGAAAAGAGGATTTTTCTTTCCTTCTGATCCTAATGCTGTAGTTGCAAACATAAAAATTGAAGCAGTAACAACAACAACAACACCTGAACCTTCTACTTTCCTTGGCTTACTTGCTGTAGGTGGTATTGGTTTAGTTTCTAAGCTCAAGAAAAAAGTTAAGTAATATTAAATTCTGAAATTTTGATAATTATATAATCTAGGAAAAAATCCCTTAAGAGCTTTTATCAAGAGAGATTATCTTAGGGGAAATTTTTTTGATTTTTTCTAATTTTTTTAGTTCTGTAGAGTAAACATTTTGTATGATAAAATTATACAAATTACATGATTATTTAATGAAAGTTATTGAATTTTGTCCCCTTGTCAGTTAACTTGAAATTAGAAACAATCTGGATCAAAAAATAATTAGAAGTTATGAAGCTCAAAGATAAAGTAGCTGTAGTCACAGGAGCCGGCTTGGGTATTGGCAAAGGCGTAGCTCAAGTATTCGCCCGAGAAGGGGCAAAGGTAGTCGTACTTAACCGTACTGCACAAAACGCTGAAGAAACTGTCGCTGAAATTAAGGCAGAAGGTGGCGATGCTATTGTAGCTGAATGTGATGTGTCTAATGAGGAGCAAGTTAAAGCGGCGATCGCTTTGACAATAGAGCATTATGGACAATTAGACTTATTGGTTAATAATGCTGGGATCGGGGTTTATAAATCTGTATTAGATGCTACCAGCGAAGAATGGGACAAATGTTTAGCCGTTAATCTTAAGGGGGTTTTTCTTTGTTCTAAGTACGCCATCCCTCACATGCAAAAAGTTGGCAAAGGGGTAATCATTAATATGTCTTCTGTTCATGCTCATGCCACCGCTAATGGAGTTGCCCCCTACTGTGCTTCTAAAGGTGCAATTACTGCACTTACTCGTAATATGGCTATTGATTATGGTCCTACTATCAGAGTTAATTCTATTGCTCCGGGATGGGTTTGGACTCCCTTAATTGAACATTTATTTTCTGAGTATCCTGATCCTCAAGGGATGGTTAAGAAAGTTTCCCAAAGGCAGGTAATGAAAAGAATGGGGACTCCTGAGGACATCGGGCAAGCCACAGCTTTTCTCTGTAGTGACGAGGCCTCTTTTATTACTGGAACAGAATTACTCGTGGATGGAGGTTTAACTGCCGTACTGGAAGAATGGTAATTTATCTAAAATTAATTAGACAAGGAATGAATTTTTATTTTGCTATTTTTGCTAGTATGTCAATTGAGTAAAACTAAAACCAGCAATTCTTATTATGAATGAAAATTTTGACCAAGTTATTAAAAATAATTATTAATAGTTATTTTTCCCGAAATACTTATTCTCTCGTTTCATTTTTTTAAATTGAGACGTATTTCAGGTCAAAATGAGAATTCCTAAACTAAAAGGGCAAATTAAAATAGGTAGAGTTAGGGTTTTGCTCTCTTGTGTTCTCTCCCAAGTATTGAATTTGGTAGTAGTTTACTCAAGCATCCTACAAAAAAAGAACTAAAACACTTAGCACCAAAATATGTACACTCACGGAAGAAAACAAGGTTGTCGAATTAGTTTAGACTACACCTACAAAGGAATGAGGGTTGCCTTTCTCGAAAATGAATTAGTCAGAATTGGCATTTTGGTTGATAAAGGTGGAGATATTTTTGAATTTACTTACAAACCTAAAGATATAGATTTTCTCTGGCAGTCTCCGATCCCCCTTCGTCGTCCTTTTGTCGCTACAAGCGTTTTGGCTGAAGGTGCTTATCATGACTATTACTATGGTGGTTGGCAGGAAATTTTGCCCTCGGCGGGATGGTCTTCTGAGCCTTATCAGGGGACTTATCAAGGGTTACATGGAGAAGTGTCTCTTTTACCAATAGAAGCTAGTATTGTGATAGATACCCCGGAATTAGTAATCCTCAAAACCGAAGTTACTTTATATCGTTCTCCGCTAAAATTAGAAAAGCATTTATCTTTAAAAACCGGAATTCCCGCTTTATTTATGACGGAAAAGCTAACCAATAATTCTGCAAAAGAATTTGCGATTATGTGGGGACACCATCCGGCGGTAGGAGAACCTTTTCTTGATGATAGTTGTGTCATCCAAGCTCCAGCTAAGAAAGTGGAAGTAATGGCTTATCATCCTAACGGTTTATGGGAAACTGATACTGAATTTGATTTTCCCTTCGTTAAAAATCGCCGTACTGGAGAATTGCAAGACATAACCAAAGTATTAGGCAAAGAAACCAAATCGGTTGATGTAGCCTTTTTTAAAGAATTAACAGAAGGATGGTATGGCATTAATAATCATAATTTGAATTTAGGTTTAGGAATGGCCTGGGATCATAATCTGTTTAAATATATTTGGATGTGGCAAGTATATCAAGGACATGATGATTATCCTTGGTATGGACGCACCTATAATATTGGAGTCGAACCATTTACCAGTTATCCTCCTTCCGGAATTAATAATGCGATTAAAAATGGTACTGCCTTAACGATGCAACCTGGAGAGGTGATTGAAACAGAATTAGTTACTGTTGCTTATGAGAGTACTCAGATTGAAAAAATTACCCTTGATGGCAACGTACATTTATAAATATCAAGTAATAATTGACCAAAAAATGGGGATTCAAGTCTCTTCCTTCGAGGAGATAAAAATAAAAAATATAGCAACTGACAGGTTGGTTAGGACACAATAAAAAAATAAAGGGCGTGGAACAGGCATCTTGCCTGTTAAGGAGATGTCTATCATGAAAATGGCGACTGCTATAATTCTTTATTTTAAGCCTAGTGGTGAAGGGCATAAATGAAACGGGAGTTTTAAATCCCCATAAGTATTGAAAAATAAGGCTTTTTCATTCTGCATTCTGCATGGTCTTTTTTCTGCATTCTACCACTAGATCCTTCCTCCGTTAGAACAGGTTTCAGGCTTGGATAATTAACTCATTTACTTATTCGCTTATTCTAAATTCATTTGATCTATTAAAACTATGAATATTGACAATTTACTACAATTTTTGCCCCCTTTTCCTAATGAGATCATTTCTATTGCTATTCTGGTATTGCGAATTATTTGGGGCATCGTCCTCTTAGTTTATGGATTGCCAATGATCAAAAATCCCCTTCACTGGATGGATTTGGCTACTCCTCCTGATATGCCCAAAATTCCTTCTTTATTGCAAGTAATTGGTGCTTTAACAATTTTTGGTGGTGCTTTAGCTATTATGGTTGGCTTATTAACTCCTTTAGCTGCAATTGGTTTAACTAGTGCAATGGCATTTGCCTTAATCTTGCACTTATTGGAAGGAGTCCCTATGGTTAAACAACCACCTGATGCCCCGGGAAAGTCCTACGAAGCATCTCTTGTTTATTTAGCGATCGCAATTTTATTTATATTTTTGGGAGCAGGGCGTTTTTCCCTAGACTATATAATTTTTGGTTAAATATCCGTTTTAAAGCCAATAAACTACATGTTGAAATAGCCTCTAGAAATTTTTGTTCATAAAATTACTGTTTATAAATTTTAAATGGCTATATAATTCCATTAACTTAGTTAATAATTAATTGAATCAAATGGAAATGTCTAGTTACTCTAAGCGGAACTTATTCTCAAAAGTCATGTCTTTAACTGCCGCTACTGCAATAGTGGCGGTGACAAGTTTGGAAGCTCACGCTGCGCTGCTTGTCAGTAGCCGCCTGAGCGATGAAGTCAAAGCATACACAGAAGAAGGTGAATTCATCAAAAATTTTATTACTGCTGGAAGTGGTGGTTTGTTTCATCCTGATGGTTTTGCCTTCGGAGCTGATGGTGACTTCTACCTTTCGAGTACCTTTAACGGTAAGTTGCTGCGATACAATGGTCAAACTGGAGACTTCAAAGATGTCTTTGTTGATACAGGTGAAGGAGGTTTGCTTGCTCCTGTCGATATGATTTTGGGACAGGATCCAACAATATTATATGTTGCTAACTTTGCTAGTAGTCCAACTATACCCGACTATACCCCGACAAATAATGACAGCATCCTAGCCTACAACACTGAAACTGGAGATTTAGTTCAATCACTAGATTTTCCCTTAGGATCAGAAGGACCTTTAGGTTTAGCTTTCGATCCCAACGATAACAATAGTCTCTTAGTCAGCACCTTTGGTGCCGGTATCTGGCGTTTTAATATACAGACTGGTACTGGGGAAAACTTTATTCCCTTCGGGGAAGGAGGATTAAGAAGTGGTGGTGGAATGGCCTTCAATGAAGAAAATCGTCTATTAGTAACGGACTTCAGTTTCGATCCTACAGACACATCTCCCCAGAGAATACTTAGTTACGATGCAAATACAGGGGCATTTATTGAGGAGTTAGTTTCTGATGTTTCAAGTAACAATGTGAATACTCCCTTACAAATGATAATTGGACCTGATGGGGAACTTATAGTGAATGGCTCTTTTAGCAACAATGTTGTCACTTACGATAGTGTAACAGGGGAGTTCCTTGGTACATTGGTTGAATCAGGTGCTGGAGGATTAAACGGAACCAACTTCGGTCTTGCCTTCGCTGATATAGAAGAGACTGTACCTGAATCTGTACCTGAACCTTCTTCTAAAATGGGCCTTCTGTTGTTGGGTACTGTCTTAATAGGTTCTGGGTTGAGTAAATTTACGAAAAAATAGTTTTCAACTGATAATTCCGAGAAAGTCTGGATAGCTAGAAATAAAAATATTCAGGGTATACAACCAAATGAAAATGTACAACTGTATTACTAGTTTTTAGTGAAATAAAATATATATTTTATGATTACACTAATGAAAAAACTAGGACTTGAAAGTAAATCAAAGATTTATGGGAAGAGCATTTTCATTTTGATTTTCAGGGGATTCTAGCGACTGTAAAGCTTTTCATGATTTTCGGAATTGTCAGATCAAGAATTTTCTTCACTTACCAGATTATTTTTTCTCACCATAAAATTCTATGAGTGCTGAAGAAAAAATAACGACCTGATACTGGAAATTTTGCCTTAAAATTTATAATTTTTGCTTAAAAAATAAAAAATCTAAAATAACTGTGGTGCGGGCATCTTACCCGCCAGCAAAACGAATTCGGAATTTAGAATTTAGAATTCAGAATTAATTACCTAAATAGTAACCTATGGGGCTTGAAATAAGCAATTATTTTTCTTTAACTAACACTATTTTGATTAAGCCATCAGTTAGCGTTGGTTAATGTGGAGTATGCTGTCCGTAATCATATAAGCCTCATCAGAAGCTAACCAAGAAGTAAACTCACCAATTTCTTGAGGAGTAATCCAATTTGGTTGACTATGAGCTTCCATCACTCTAGTTTTAACCATTCCTTGAATAATTACTTCATTGATACGGATTCCGCTACCTTTCATTTCCGCCATTAAGATTTTAACCATCATTAATTGCCCTGCGGCAGTAATGCCCACGGGACTTACTTTCGGTAGAGGTAATTCTGCTGCTGTTCCTCCCAAGAGGGTGTAACTACTACCTTTAGTTTTGGCTAAAACAGGGATAAAAGTCTTAGCACAAACAAAATGGCAGGTAAGATTACTGTTGAGGTAACGTTCCCATGTTTCCATATCTACCTCAACTAAGGGTTTATTCCCAGTCCACCAACCCCCAATGGAAGCCAACACGCCATCTAAACGTCCAAATTTACTGATAATTTCATCCCTTAGTTTTTCAGCCCCCTCTAAGGTACTAATATTGGCCACCATTGGTTTTAATTTATCTCCTGCTAAATCTCCCATGAAATCAAAAGAGGATTTGTTATGGGAAAACTTGATGGCAAAATAATTCTAATTGCCGGAGGTGCTGGAAACGTAGGGGAAGGAGTCGTGCCTGTCTT